>Ga0210059_1005816_pt1 | contig 19802 bp, 12 predicted proteins | sample Ectturendosymbi2_FD_188042 | JGI IMG/M metagenome (GOLD analysis project Ga0210059, IMG submission 188042) | Ecteinascidia turbinata endosymbiont from Florida, USA - Sample 2 (SPAdes) (version 2) | ecosystem: Host-associated > Tunicates > Ascidians > Unclassified | place: Key West, Florida... | reverse complement strand
CTGTAATGCAGCTGCTAGGCCATTTGCCTTGTGCATTTCAGCATTTTTGCGGCATTGCCGCAATGAATATTTGAAATCTTTTTTTGTTTCAGTCATGTTTCTGTATATGTCACCAGTCTTGGGTCTGTTGCAGTTTACCCATAGCTGGAAGGCTGCCTTTGCAATTTGGTGTTTTGATTTGACCACTGGGTTCCAGCCAGGAATGTTAAATTTACCTTCATTCTTTTTACCTGTTGGTTTAATTGCAGAGGATGCAGCGGCAAGCAGATAGCAATCTGAAATTCATAATTTTGTTATATACCTGTTAAAATTAATGGTGTGAAATTAAAGAACCTTCTGAAAAAGTTTATGTAAAAAGATGGTTTTCTGAGTGAAAAATTAAGGGAGGTGACGGTGTTTGCAAAAGTGTGAGATGTAAATTGAATTATTTCCTGCCGGGTGACATCCAAGCCAATAAAAAATCGTGCTTACGTTTGCCGTGGAATCCAGATTGGTCTGCATACCAAGGTTGCCAGATGGTTCCAAATTTGGCAAATACAGCCAAAAATCACAGTTTTCCAAAGATTTTGCCCATTTCTTATGGTAATATTTTTAATGCCAAGAAGTTTCAGTTTGCCATTTTCCAAATACCAATTGTGACTATTAATATCAACAAAATTTAACAAATTAATACCAAAACTTCAGAAAGTACAGCTCAGATGATATTAATATATGGTTCTCAAACTTTTGGTGTCATGGATCCCATGAAAAGATTGACTATAATTTACGAAGCCCCACAAGAAATTTTATTAATGCCGTTATTGCTTCTTTGGACAGTTTAAAAATTAGCCAAGTCAGCATTTTAATAAGTAAACGAATAGCTCGCGGAGTCCCGAGGTTTCTCTCGCGGAGCCTTGGGGTTCCGTACAGAACACTTTGAGAACCTATGATCTGGAGTAAAATCAAACGGATGAGTTGCTTTAGGCTACTGATGATAATTCAATAATCGATCAATGGTTGGGCATTTCCGCCCACTCTGTGTTATTTTTTCCCCTATCACCTCCTTTGTTTTTTTGACCCCTTGCCCTTAAAAATCGTCCCAAGGGGTGATTCCTCCCACTTTAAGAACCACTGATCTAAAATAAGCAAGAGGATATATTTCACCTACTGGGCATGCATTTTGATTCCTGTAAAACAGGTACCTTTTCATATTTGTCAAACTTAAAAAATTTAAAAGTATGGAAAAAATATGAATTGCAAAAAACTATGAAATCACTATTGCCATTTTGCAATGAAAAGTCAATATTGGCAAAAACATTGCCATTTACAAATTGCTTTTGCTAAAAACTTGCCATAAATTAGATAAACACTTGCATATTTTCTGTGAAGCATTTAGCAACCCTGCTCCATACAGCAATTATTGTCAAACATGAGCACATGAACATGATGCTGATGATGACATCACTACTCATAAGTGTTAAACACATAATTGTTTACGCTTTCATTGAGCAGTGTATACATTTTATGTATTTGTGCACATTCTGTTCAAACTACAACCATGTATTGCCATGCATACAATGATAAAACATTCTGAACAAAATGACTGTCCAACAAACTGTTGACAAACTGAAAGCTAGTGATGTTGAAATATTCCAGAATTAGCTCTGTTGCCATAAGCTAGTTTAAATTTCTGTAACTGCAAATTAGGATGTACAATAATTGTTTTTGGTGAAAATGACCAATTATATAATAATTTGTTTTGTGTGAGACTCATGGTGCATATCACAAGGGTAACACAAAAAATGTTAGTATAGCATGGTACAGAGCACGTGTTAGGTGATAAAACACAGACAACACAGGGAGATGCCAAACATTGAAACAACACACCAGCTTTAATTGCATTCACTAATTAAATAGTGATATGGCTGTGGGAAGAGAAATGAAGACATTTTAATGTCAGATTCTGAAATAAATTCTAACATCGTCAAATCATTAGGTGGGGATGCTCACAAAAGCATGTAAATTGTTTTGATCAATGTTTCAAACGTTTTTGCAAGATATTTTTTAGTTTTTAACTGACAACCATTTGTTTTCACTAAATTTAAAGGAAGATTTGATGGTTGGTATTTTACTGGTTTTATAAAATCAATTTGAATATGTATTTGGCTTGCACACATCCTCGACATGCTAGGGGGATAGAGGAATTACAAGAATAAGCAAAATCACAAGTTGCCATGAAGCACACAGAAAGTTTAGATAGCTATGCATAGGCAATGCTGGAGAAAGGCAATGCTCTAGCAACTACTGCAATTAGTCACTGTCATGCAAGAGCATTAAATAATGGAAGAAAAATGCACATTTGCAAAAAGCATTAGACCTTCAGAAGTGATCGGATAAAAAAATTTAATGAAGAGTCACATTGGCGAACAAAGCCATACAGATAGTTTCTAAACAAGGCATCAAAGGTGCTAGCATAATGGTCAACCTAATGTGGATGAACACTTACATTTCTTGGTATGAAATCCATAGTTCACAAGACATTGTTGTAAGCAGCTTGTAAGCGCTTCATATTAGTTTGTTTGTATTTGCACCACAATTGACAACCATACATTGGCATGCAACAGGTACAGAATAGAGTTATTTTTACTGCTGTTGAACACAGAAAAGCTGCCTCTGAGTTTGTTTGCTGCATGTTACAGCAATTTCACTTGTCACCGTGATTGTCATCCTTCAGTGAGGCATTTAATGATATACCAAGATGTTTGACTTGGCCAGAAAACTGTACACATGCAACATTTAGAAAACATTTGATAGAGCAGGTTGTTTATACTTTTTAAGACAAAAAGTATACCAATTTGTTTTGTTGCAGTTGAAAGCGACTTTGTGTTCAGCAGCATAATCATCACAAATATTCAGAAGACATTTAAGTCCTCCAATGCTAGTGCCAAACGTACATATATATTATATTTGTGCATGCAATTCTATTTTTGCATCCATTTGAAGCATTGTGCATATCACATGTGTGGTATGTTAATGTGGAGCACATTTGTAAGGAAAACACAACTACACAAAAAACATTAATTCCAATCAGCCTCAATGAAAAATTCTTGAAAGTGCTAATTAAAAAGTGTTTTACAATACAGTATAACTAGTATTGATCACTCAGTTTTCAAGATGTTCAAAAGAACCTTTTTGTTGTCTAAAGGTTTTGTGTCTGTCTATGTTAATTCAAGTCTTACTGAATATTTTCATATGAATCACATGATCAGTTTCATGTGCAAAACTGGTTTGATCACAAAATCGTGGCATTTTTCCCCTTTCTTCTCAATATGCACAAGCCCGCCGACACAAGCAAGGTGGAAGCTTCATGTTCAACCATATTGGGAGCTACAAACAAAGCTCTCCTCTTGCAATTTGGAAGTGAAATCTTTTGATCCTGCTGAGACTATAACAAGTGATGTATTAGTTGTATCATTGGAGCAGGAAAAGGATTCTGGTAAGTGGCGCGATACTAGTAGCGGGCACACATAAAATTATTACTGACCCAAGATTGTTATACTTGAACTAATGAAATGACTCTTGTCCCAAGGGGTGCAAGTCCATTTGTGAGTGACTTTCTATTCAGGACACTATGCTTATGAAGCTTATACCTCTATGTCAGTGTTTTTCAACCTTTTTGCTGCTGCAGGACCTTCTGCAAATGTTTGCGTTGCTTATGGAACCCTAAGCAATGATCCCAGTGTCTATCCTACTTTCTGTAATAAACCTGTGAAACTGTGGTACTGCTACAACCCCATAGAACTGTGGTTGCGAATTTCGTTCCAGGCAATTTTTGTGGAATCCCTGGCAGCCACTCAAGCTCTGCAGAACCCTGGTTGAAAAACACTGTTCTGTGTAATATATATTCAAGTGTGCATTTAATTGAACATATATTTCCAAGCAGAGAAGACAAAGAATAAGGTATAATAGTTGGTTCAGATACAAAATCAGTAAAATTTTCACAGTGGCAATATTTGCAAAATTAATACTTTTAGAATAATCTTTGAAGTGAGAAATCAACTAGTGTTCAGGGCTGCCTTTTAGGTGAAAATGCCTAGCTATTTCAGCTATTGTTCGTGGTGCCCAGACAATTTAAAAAATACATTTGGTTCTTTTTGGATGGGCACATTTTCTGATTTTACTTATATGAAAGTGGAATATGAAATGCACATTTAATATGCATGTTTCATGTTGGTCAGGAGAGCACTTTCGGCTTAGCTGTTTGGCAAAAGCAGGTAGTTTCACTTAATTGACTCTGGGCACATTCCTGATGTTTTTGCAGGGATGTATTGCTTTAAATACAAAGTGACAGGTTATCTGTGTTAAGTAAAAGCAGAAAAAACTTTTACAAAATTAAGAATGGGCATTTTTAGTCTTAATAGAAGTGTTTTAACATTAAAATTTGACAGTATCGGTGCATGAGATAATTTATTAAGTGCACTGAGCAACCCTCTGACATTTTAATATACTAATTTTGTTTGAAACTTAAAGTGATTAGTATTTTACTGCTATTTAAAAAAAATTGTTTTGCATTGAAAAATGGTGTCTTTGACTATTTCGTGTGGAAAACACCTGTAGGACCACAAACTTGCACTGGGTGTGCTTCTAAAGTTATTATCTATTTTTAACTTCAGTCTGGATGTATTGAATGGTGGGAACGTTTTGCTCAATGAAATGTGGCAATATCTATGTAAATAAAATTGTGCACCTCACTTTTTTACATGTGCGGTTTAGATTTGTTCATATATTAAAAAAGCAGGACTTTCGAGTAGGTTCCTCAGCAAAAACGTACGGTTTTCTTCATATTTTTTACGACCATGGATTTTTAAAGCTTGAGGAAATGAACACTGTTTTTGCCCAGTAAAGCTTAGTTGAAGAAACGGCACTTTTACTAAAGCGCTTCATACAAATGTACATGATTTGCTTGAAATCGCAGTGATCGATTACTAAAAGAAATTTAGGTCAGTGATGTATTGTTTAACGTTGTGTGTGTTTAACTTCTTGCTCAATGAAATCCAACAAAAGTTTTTTGTAAATGAAGTTGGGGACATTAGCCCAATTTTTTGTAGGTGGGCTGAATACGTTAAAGTTCGCAAATGGGACCGTTTGCACGGTATGGTAATTTCTCACTACACGGAAAAACACGGATCTCAAAGGTCGCTTTTAACGCCAGTAACACAAACAACACTCAATTCTCTCTAAATTGAACCTGAGCTCTTTTTAAGACTTGCTCTTGATTGAATTTTGTCACTTAAATGCGGAAATTATTATTTTGCCTGGTAGAAACACGGGCAATTTTAATAACTACAGAGGCACTTTTTACCGAACCTTGTTTGAACTTGCGGAAATCGGTGGATTTTTCAGTAAAATCTAATACGGTTTCTCAGGTTATGAAACTGGTCACTTACAGTAGTTTTTTTCCAATGAAGTTGCAGTGGCTTTTAACTTCCAGGGAAGGTTTTGCTCAATTGTTCCTCAGGTAGTGAAATAATACCGAGAGTTCATTTCAATGACTTTTTCCACCGATTAAGATTTCTAATTATTTTATGCATGCGCTTATGTGCGGCTCATGAATAGCGGTTATTTTTCGTTGCTTGATGCTGGGCTACTATGCTTTCTTCAGCAATCATGTTTGCGAATGCCCTCCCAAATAATCTGCTCCAATACAATCAGTTCAGATTTACTGAAAACAAGGTAAAGAAATTTTCAAGTAACTTTAACAATCTTTAGAACAGAGTGAAACGTGTCTGTCTTGCAATATCAGGCATATCAGACGTTTAAACAAACAACCGTTTTCATCATGAGCAGAAACGCACTGAGCATCGTTCAATCTTTTTTCAGTCCGAGCGAGTTCCACTTTTCATGAGTTGCGTTGTGCTTGTGCTAGTACCGCTTTGGAACTACGAAATTCGAAAAAAACAAACAATTTCAAGCATCCACCAACTTTTCAAGCATTGCCTGTTTATGCTGTTCAACCAAAAAACTTTCAGTTGAAATGCAAAGGAATTTTGTTACTACTGTACAGTACAAACATTACAGGCTTCTTGTAGCTGTCTCGCATTGTGTTTGTTCCGGCATTAGGCAATGTTTAGAAGTATTTCGCGTTGCATCACAACCGGTACTGAATGATATCTTCGCTTTGATCATCAAGGAAGCAGAACAACAGACATTTAAACCACATTTTGCTTGCAATTACTTACACTTTGGTAAATCACTTGTAGGTAAACCAGTGGTTCTCAATCTGGAAAACTTTTGCAAAAAGGTTATTACTCTGTGCCATTGCAATAATAACATTCATAAATTATACAGTGTCTTTACCACTGTAGCCGACTGTGCTTCGCCATTGTTATGTCATAATAATTTAAATTTTAACTGCTTCTTAATAAGACCGCTGTTGGTTTGCACGCCTACAGTCGAGGGAGAGTGCATAATGAAAGAAAAGCTTCTTACTCTCGTTTGTATAATTGCTAGTTAAAATTGCTCTATTTAGTCAAGGCTAAGGTAAATAAAACGTGGATGAATTTTGGCTGGCCGCTATGTAATCCTATCCGTTGATCAGCGCAAAAGCCATCAAAATAATCTTTTCATTTGCATCTTCATGGCTCTACGAATACGGATTTTCCACTGGGATTGATAACGAAATGCGGTGCACTTGGCAACGCTAAACACCTCGGTTTATTCTTATTGGTTCTCCGAAACAGGCACAGTCATGACATGGGATTTATTTGCAAAACAAAATTGTTAAGCAGTTTCTTGTTTTTTATTATGTACAGTGTTTTCCGTGAAAACAATTGTTTTCTTAGTATGACTCTAGCTTGAAGGTTAGAAGAACTTCCGTAATCAAAACCACTATTGCAACTCATGCAGTGAAGCCGAAGTGCAGCGGAGGCACCACGAATGGAAGTCGGGAATGGAGTGAATCTGTATCCATAGAACAGCACCAATTATAATGCCCAGACGTGTGGTACTGCAGCTCTGCGTCAAAGTTGGCGGTCACCATTTTTCCAAGAAATAACCTGAACAATGGCGCTAAACTCAAGGAGGCATGAAGTCGCTCTGCGATCGGTCGAGGTGAATAGTTGCGCCAAGACAAGTCGGCAAGTGAAGTCCACGGTCTCCTCGTGAAGAGGAGGCGATGTTGCCACGTTGTGAAGCCGATTTAGCCTAAATGTGAGTCCGGAATGGAGCGAAGCTACGGAAGTAGAACAGCGCTGGTAACCTGCACCGCACGTCCGGAGCTGCAGGGATGCGTCAACGTCGATGGTCACCGTTTCCCAAGAACCCTGTCGTGAGCGGTGTACAGACATTTAATCACGCGACAATTAATCACTAGATAGTTCTTCACGCAGACAGTTAAACATCCAGACATTTAATCCCTTAGACTCTTTACACTAGACAGATCAACACGCATATTTGCACACAACACATATTTTTTCAATTGTACTGTACACAATACATTTCGAACTCACTAGTGGCGTAAATCCTGCCACCATTTACTGCCTTGTGCAGAACAATATTCAATTTGTGTATGATCGCATGTTGAATGAAGTAAAAAGAATGATTATGTTGTCTTCTACTGAGGGAATGCTGCTAGATTTTGAGAGTGCAGCTATAAATGCTTTTAGATCAACATTTCCAAGTGCAACAGTTACGGGTTGCTATTTTCATTTGACACAAAGTGTTATGCGAAAAGTTAACGAAATTGGTATGAAAGAAGACAACAAAAAGAAAGACAGTTTAAGATTGCCTCTTCGCTGCTTACCTACTTTAGCTATGGTTCCTTCGTCCGACGTTGCGGAAGTTTTTTGAGAATGGATGACAACTTGCCAGGCCGAAGATGCCAGAGCTTTTAGCGTATTTTGAACATACGTGTATTCGAGACCAGGACGCAGTGAACGTTATGGTTCCGTCAACTTTCCAGTGAAAAGATGGAATCATTTCGAAACTGCGTCTGATGAGATTGCAGGAACAATAAGCTCTATCGAAGGTTGGCATTACGGAATACAGGCACTTTTTCAATGTCATCACCCAACATTATGGACTTTAAAGGACTTGATAAAAATATGCAGATGCAACTAACAGCATTTTAACAAACTATCCAATGATTAACTCTCATGTGATTAAATGCCACCAAACCGCGTAAGTGATTAATTGTCTGCGTGATTAACTATCTAGTGTTTAAATGTCAGTGATTATTTGTCGCGTGATGAAAAGTCACCAAACCGTCTTGAGCGCAGCATCCTGTCAATTCTTTCCTAATCCAATTTTCTGCGCTTCGCTTTATCATACGAAGATGACTCTCTCTCCAGTTTACGATGTTTTCGTTGTTCTGTGCATGATCTACCAGTGTCTCATTAACTTTTACACGGAGCTGCACCTTCACAATTCTTGTTCAAAATTTCAGGCAATACTTTTAATAAGATATACTTTAAGAACCCTTTGAGGGCACATTTTCCACTGTGTTGCACCCAGAGGCGTGACGTCTCCAAACGAGTTGCGCAATTCCAATGCAGAAGTTCAGTGGTCTGTTGTCCTTGCAGTTGAGCGGTATGTTGACGCATCAATGTCATGTAGATTTTCATTTTTTTGCCAATGCCCATTTTGCTTGTCGTTTTCGGCTCCATTTTTAATTCCTTTTTGTTTTCGTTTTTCGAATGAATTTTAAATTCATTGGTGCACTGTATTTTCGTTTGAAAATCTCATTCAAAACTCCATTTTTATTTTCATGTTCATTTTCGTGTATATTTTCAATGATCTTTTCACTTCCCTCATCGGTTTGAAAGGGAGACGCAACTACACATTCCGAAACGTAAACTCCACGTCGCCCAGCGCATTCACGTGAATGAAAAAACTAACCCAGCGCTGTCAACATAAAAATCTTTTTTTTTTCGGTGAATACATCATAAATATGCCACGAAAATATTTATACGCTTTTTTTGAAAAACACCTCATCGAATTGATCGTTCTTATGTTATTTTGCAAATGTAAGTTACGAATTGTGATCTTTGAGATCCGTGATTTTTTCGTATTTGGGGTATTACCATGGAAACCAAGCCGTTGTACCGCAAGGGAGTATTGGCCACTGGCCAGTGCACTAATGGCTTCTTCATGTAGAGAAATTTCTCTTCCGCAAAGAAATGTGAACCAGTCAGAAAATTTTGTAGCGACGTGGTAGAGAATTTTTGCCCTCCGGTTGGTGTAACTTCTCTTCCACTTTTCCGTTGTTGGTTTTCATGTTTTTTTCGCAGAACTTGACATCGAGAATACATGCATTACAGACTCCCTCACAAATTTATTGATTCTTTTTATTCTTTGCCGCTGCCCTCGTAGTTTTTTGATAAGTGAATGCGCTCATGCCTTGTGGATTAAATGTTCATAATTAATAGCTTGTTTTTATATTAAAAAACTTTGCACTGGAGTCCTCTGGGCTGCTTTAGTTTACAAAGATGAAAAATGTTTCCCTATTTAAAAGCGAAGCGTACAAGACACCCTATTGAATACTTTTGGAAATTCGTGCAGAGGGTGATGCAGAGAAATAATGAGAAAATTCAAGCTGAGATGGAGAATTTTTGGTGTTGAAATATGCATGAAAGACCTCGTACTATATTCCCGCCAATTCCTTTTTTGCAGTTCGTTGTAATAGTATTCTGCAGTCGTGGTGCTCAATCTTTCGGAATCTGGAAAATGGTATCGGTGCTAAAATGCCGACACTCTAGTGATAAAATTCGAAAATTAATTACACCCTGTAAAATGTTTGACAGAAAAAGGCATGCTTTGTCGTTAATAAGAATTCGGCGTTTCTTCATGAGAGAAAGCACTGGCCCGCCGCAAACAGCTACGCTACATTTTTTTACCGGTCCCCCTCTGCCGCACTAACTGGCCTGGCCAGTATTGGTGGGCACTGGGGCGTGCAATAATGAGGCATTGCAACTGCAATATAAAAAGCTTCACCGCAACACTGCAGAGCCGCTACAGATTTGCAAAAATGTTATATTCGTGTGAGAGGTTTGTTGTAAAATTGTAGCTTTCTTCAACGGAATTAAAAGTCACGCGTTTCACAATAGCTCTCAGGTCCGATTTTGTTTTCACGTCACTACTACCCACTGTAAAAACTGTATTCACGTTCTTGTTGCTTTTTTCGGCAACATCATGGAAATAGGCTATGTAGTGTTTGGCAACAGTTTGAGAAACAAGGTTCAGGGTAACTTTACTGTAAGAAGCATGTATAACAGCAGGTTTTTTTAAGAAAAATGTTAGGTGCCCGGTATGAACCTGTAGGGACCCGATTTCTTTGATTCTTGGGACCCAATGATAATTTTCGTTGATTCTAGGGATCCGATTTTCAATTCTATGGACCCAAATCGGGTCCCTAAAACACTTAAAAAACCCTGATAACAGCAAAGATAAACTGCAAACAGGAAATGCCTGACCATGAATGTAACTGAGCAAAAAAAGAAACGAAGCACATGTTTAATGTTGCCCCAAATTATCTCTTGCTCCGTCGTTCATTCACTTTTCCGACGTCCCTGGCAAGCAATAATTTTTTGTTCAAATAAAATAATAACCTGTTTGATCATAGTTATCTGACAATGTTTCAAAAAACTCTTGCGAATTATTCTTCTGAAAAGGACGGTGCAGTGGTCACTTGCAAATCTTAAGGTGCAATTTATCGGCGTAGTTTCCGCGCGGAAAACCGCTCGCGAATCTGGTTTTTTTGAACGAAAGGGAAGTCACGCATATCCAGGCGGAAACGGTAGAACAGAGCGCAAACTGCCGAGCGAATCGCAAAACTTTCGCATTTGTCCGCTAAGTGCCAGTTACAGGTGTCACCACTGGTAAGACGTTCACGTTTTGTATGGGGGTATTTACGCGCTGTCAGCACTGCTGATTTCGTTACTGAAATTTAGGAGTACAACTATGCTTTGGCGAAGATAAATTACTGTATTATATGTGAATAAGAGCTAAAGATGCCTAGTCAGTAGGTGAAATATATAGCCTATATATTCATCTTATCGTATCTAATTCTTATTGGTGTCAGAATTCGGAACAAGACCTTTCGGTCTCGAGACATTTCGGTCGGACTATGAAATCTTGCATGAATACAGCATCTATAAGTTTCTTCTTGCCTCGGGAAGTTTCTGTGCTCTCCATGGCTCAAATCTGGCGAGCTGACTTGCGAAGGTGTTGCCCAGGCTTGTATGCAGATGGTCGCGACATCAAAGGGAGTTGGTATAACACAGGCTAGCGTGACGTTTCCCTGTTAAGAGTGTCAGACTGTTTGTCACTTCGCTGCAACATCAAAGGGAGTTGGTATAACAGCAGCTAACGTCAGGGCCTCCAAGAAAAATCTTTTTAGGTGGAACAAAACCCATTTTGGGGCCCAGAGTTGCAAAATTATTTTGAAATAAATAAAAATTGAGACTGATTAATGTACATCAACCTTCAACAAGAAAGTGCTCGTTTATTGAACATATGAAACATGATGTTAAAACATACCGGTGTTCAAGTAATGTGACAATATTACCATTTTTTAAACATGACTTTCAAATGTTACCAGTAAAATCTTATCAAGGAAGAAATTAGAAAAAAATGTCGCAGTCTCAGAATGAATGGAGTGGATCGAGGTTGAATAAAATACTGCTAGCGATGTGGTGGCCAGTCCAAATAGTTGGGGGCCCAAAATGTTTGATTTTAGGCGAATAACACTATTTTGTTTAGAAAATGCCTCTCAAAACACAAAATGACTATATTTTCTAAAAATTTTTGGGGGGCATGGCCCCTTTGGTCCCCCCTGGCTACGCCTATGTAACTGTATCCTTGGAATAAGCTTGCTTATTATAACAAGAATGAAGGGAGATAACGAAATTTTGTCAACCGACTATTACTTCTATTATTGACGGCGAGCCACAATAAATAGCCACACGGGCCACAGGCCGGCGACCACTGCTTTGAAGCATTCTGTCGAAGTACTGTACGTGGTTAGTTTCTCCTGTATGGTTTCGAAATTCAGATTTCTGCGTATATCCGCTAATCCTAAACTCACACTCGATTAGAGCCTGTATCTGCTTGCGGCGCAATTTTAACAATCAGCAAAATGTACGGCGCACCGTCGCGTTGTACTATAAGCACTTGCGCCCTACACTGCAGTTACTTGTTAATTTTAAGCTTTTTAGTTATGTTACACATATGTGCAACATTCGAGGGCTACTGTTGTTAGATTAGATTTTATTGTGAACTGGCATGTATCCATTAAAATTTCACTTGAAGTATCTCTTAGTTTGAAACTCTTGTTTTATTGGAGAGAGTTTTATTAAAGATTTGTTTGAAAATGAAAGGCGCAAAAGAAAATTTAGTTCAGTGGACAGACTGGGACAGTAATCGTGAATCTCTTAAATTCGACAAAGTAGGCAAACATTCAAGTTCAACAAAAATAATTACTGTTAATAATTATCAGTGCATCATATCAGGAAAATGCGCTCCCAGCAATTCACATTAAAATACATCACACTAGCTTGCCAAATCTTTTAGGCCAAACCAGTTTTATCACCGGGATTAAATTCGCTACATTATTTCGAGTTTGTTCGTAACAAACACTCAAATGTTCATTCAGTCTCGGCCCCCTCCGTATCTGTCGAACCCCGGCACAATGTACCTGTGCTGGACCCCCTCTCATTGGCCCTGGCTAACATGACATTTCGCCTACCTATAATCATTTAAAAAAAACAAATGCAATCAGTTGTTCATGTACAGAAATGTCGCGACCGAAATGTACGCAGACGAAACGGCCAGACCGAAATGGCCCAGGACCCAATCGGCCGGACCGAAAAGTCGCGTACCCGACAGAATGCCTTATGACACAAGCTGTTGAGTTAAACTAAATAGAAAAAGGCAGTATCTCCCACATCAGAAAACTAGACCAGGGCCGGGTTAAGGGGGGCAACGGTGGCAATTGCCCGGGCCCTCCGCTCCAAGGCCCCCCGTGATGAAATTTATTTGTTTTAAATAAAATATTCATTTGAAAAATTGTCGTGATTCACAAAAAATACAAGAATACAACTTTATATTCCGATGTAGCGTTAAATATCATTAATGGTTTTTCTGCAAGTTTGACTTTCTGCCAGTTTTATTAATCACTACTGAATATAGCCTAAATATTTTCGGTTTTGTTCAATGCAAATATGTCTTAATTTTGCTTGCAACCTTTCCTCAAAATCGTTCTTTTGGCCTGGGTTTATCCACTCGTACATCAAGCCTACTGCACAAATGTCGCGAAAACGATACTATTTGCGTGCTTAAGCAGCAAAGCTAGTTCTGCGGTGGTTGCTGTTTAGTATCAATGATTCCATAACTTCTCGTGCCGCGGAACTGCGATGCTTGTTTGGTCATAAAGGGTAACGTATGGTGGAAACGCACTTTTCTTCCGATGGCTACTATCCTTGCGTTACATCATAAACATTTGACGCTGGTCAAGTCATTTACACCACCTGTTATTCAGTTATTGCATGGCCTGTCAGAAAAGGTTTTGATCAGTCGATTTGTAGAACAAAAGTCGATTTGTAGAACGAAAGACGCAGAAAGCGAGATTGCGGTGTTTAGCCAGCGCTGCAGTACTGGAAAAATTATTATGGATTTTTTATTTGCCCACGAATTTTATAGAAATTGCTGGTTTTTACTTATTTTTTTGGTGATTGACAGCATTTGAATGAATGAGAGGATGGTTCAAAGAAAAGAAGTTGCAATTCCACATAGATTAGATTCACGTTGTGCAAAACTGCTTATTATGACTTAATAACTACACAAGGGAATATTAGATTAAAAATAGTTCAACTGGACCTGAGCGGTCTTTTCTGCCTAATGGACCATTTGAGTCTACATTAGTTTGTGAAACTTCGTATTTAGCCAGGATTTTAAACCTTTTCAAAAGTTTACCTGACTATTTAGTGGGATAAGAATAGACATAGACAAAATTACAGGTTTTTGAACGAAGTTAGAGAGATGGAAAGGAGAAAAGATTTTACCCCAAGAAAAAGAAGAAAAATCACAGTTTTCTTCAAGCATAGTGAACTCAAACAGAAAGATATAACTAAGGAAGTAAATGTACCAACTCAAACTGTTAGTGCTGTAAGAACGAATCTGGAATTGGGAAGGGAGATGGACAGTTCAAGGATGGGAAAATGTGGACGGAAGAGGAAAACAACACCTACGTTAGACCGAAAAATCAAGGCAGTAGCATTGCAAAATAGAAGAGCATCATGTAAAAATATTTCTGTGGAATTGGCACATGGGGGTATTATGGTGGACAGGTGAATCATCAATAACCGTTTTCTGGAAAAGGTCTGAAGTCACACATGAAAAAACTTCTTTTTGTAGAAAAAAACTTCTTTTAACACAGAAAATGAAGCAGGCGAGTTATCAATGAGCTGTAGCCTATAGAAAATTGGTTATCAGAGGATTGGTTCAAAGTAAAATGCCTGATAAAGATTAAAAGCAGTGATGTGGAAGTGGTTATTTCGTCAACCGCTTCCGCTTCCACCAACAAAAAACGAGAAAATGACCGTTGACCTTAGCAAACTAGGCCTTCTGTGAAGAACGCCATGGATGCTAGTTAAAGGAAGGTCGGCTCCTGTGATCACAGCCAGACCTTTGAATCATCCAGATTTTTTGAAAACTGCACAGGTTTAGCGCCACTTATCAATACTAGATATTCCTCATGCTTCCTTATTTTTCCCATGTTAACGGGATGCAAGCAAGTACAGCGTTTAGGTTTTTGTCACTGGTTATTACTTTTCTGGTGGTTGAAGTAAAATTATTGGGTCTTGAACTTTTTGTTTTGACGCTGTTGTTTCCAAGTTGTTTCCGGCATCTTTTATGTGGTTAACTTAGTACAACATAATATGCATTTTAGCAAGAGAAAAAAAGCATCGACTCACCGGGTTTGAGGATCTGATTTTGATTCAAAATGGCGTAGAAGTGACCCATGAGCCTCAATATGTGGGGTTCAATGAATAGTGGCTCAATGGTCCCGCCTAACTTATTAGATATACAGACGCTTGAGAAAAAGCATGATTGCTATACTTTGTAATTCTACTATTTATTTCGTAGTATTTTTTGTGAAAGGGCTTAAGCTATTGGCATAAATGCCGCGGGTAAAGCTGCGTAAATTTCAAGAGGGTGGTTTCCAAGCCCAGATCCAATATGAGACTTGCCTTCTTCAACTCTTTCCATAGGTTTAGCCTATTCCATCCAACATTTTGGCTAGCTTTGAAGAAAACGAAAGTATTCCCGTTTGATTAACACACAATTAACACACAAACGATAACAACGTTCTGAAGCAGTAGCACAACCAATAATTTTGTTTGGACAGTCAATGACATCGTCAGTCACGGACAGTCAATGACATCGTCAGTTGCATTTAAACAATAGCTTTTTTCCATGCAGTATTCACGTTGGTGTTTGCAGCAAAGTGTAAGGCCCAAATAAGCATTGCCAGTTTCGTAACTAAAGGTTTGAGACCGAGACGCATGACTGTCGAGGAGACTGAGACTCAGCCTCAGGGTGTTGAAGTGAGACGTAAGTTGAGTTGAGTTTATTTGGCGATAATCAATATTCAGCTAGAAAAAAAACACAAGACTCCACAACTGGTTTGATTAAGACTCCACAACTGGTTTAGACTCCACAACTGACTCCACAACTGTAAGACTCCACAACTGGTTTGATTGTCGTTAAATAGCTGCTGTGCTTTAGACAGGCCCGTAACCAGCTTGGGAACTAGGTGGGCGAAGAGTTTTCTGATAGGGGGCCAAATTTTTTAAACTTTGTCCAACACATTTTTCTATGCGGGAAGAAAAAAATTTTGGTTACCGGCCTGGATTTAGGGATATCTCCCTTTAAGTCTTGCGTTCGCCACTTTTCTTGCTGAACTTTGCAATACCATTACTCGCCAGCCGATTGAGCTAGAGAGCTGTTCAAACTACGGATTCGGGAAGTCTGTATTTTATTTAAAATATTTAAGTTTTGGGTTTGGGTTTTTTGTGGGTGAAGTCATAATTGGGGTAGATTTTCGCATTTTTGGCCGAGTTTACCTGGCCCTGGGCGCCAACCCAACGAGCCATTTTTTTGGCTCGAGTTTTTTTAAAACTAGAGCATAATCCCAGTCTATGAAGGGTTTGGTCGGCTTTCTAGCGTTTCTGGATCCAAAATTATGGCTCAAAACCCAAATTTTGACAAAAATAAAAAAGTGACAAAAAAGGTATGATATGTCCTATCAAGGCAAATTTGGGTCAGCGATAACTCAGCAGCAGATTGAGAGCTTTTCAAACACTGTGAAGACTCAGAAAGTCTTGTAGTTTAGAATAAAAAAATTAAGTTTTTGATTTCGGGCTTTTGGTCGATGACGTTATAATTGGGGTAGATTGTGCGTGTTTTTAGATGATGTCATCGGCCGATCCAATGAGTCGATTTCGTGGCTCAAAGTTTCATTGGAAAGTAGGCCATAACACGAGTCTTAAAAGCCCTTGATCGACTTTCTAGCGTTTCTGGTGCCAAAATCATGGCCAAGAAACCGTAAATTAATTGATTAATCCCTAGGGGATTAGCGGCGATTACCCTAATTGATTTGAGTCTTTTTGGCCATAATTTTGGAACTAGAAACGTTAGAAAGTCAATCAAACCCTCTAAAGCAGGGCTTCTCAACTGGGGGTCCATGGACCCCCAAGCATCCATGGTGACCTATTGAAGGGGTCCACATGGTTTTCTTATGAAGTAATACTTTCGTTGCTGACCAGCGATAAAGTCCACGATGTCTAAAGAACCCATATTAACAATGACTATTTTGGTTATCTACTGGGGTCCACAGAGTTATCTGAAAAGGCGTGGTGGTCCACGGACGAAAATGAGTTGAGAAGCCCTGCTCTAAAGGCTCATATCCTAGTTTCCAATGAAACCTTCAGTCAAAAAATGGCGTGGGCGTCCATGGCTCCCATTATGACGTCATCGACAAAAACTAAACCCAAAACTTAAAATTTATTTTAAATTCTAAACTACGAACTTTCCGCATCTCTAGAGGGTTTGAATAGCTCACTAGATCAATCGGCTGGCGAGTTACGGCCTTAAGCCACAATGGCCAAGGTTACCTTTTGCAAGACTTGTTTTTTAACCCAATTTTTGTTATTTGGGCCATAATTTTGGCTTCAGATATGCTAGAAAGCCAACCAAGGACTTTGAAAACTCGGATCATAACCTAGTTTCCAAAAAAAACTTGAGCCAAAATATGGCTCCTTGGGTTGGCGCCCAAGGCCAGGTGACCTCGGCCAAAAATGATCGTAAACATGCCCCCATTACGACGTCATCCAAAACTTGAATTAAAAAAAATCTAATCTACAAGACTTTCCGAATCCGTGAGAGGATTTGAACAGCTCTCTAGCTCAATTGGCTGGCGATTATGGAGAGTGGCAGACCATTTTGCAAAAAAGTGACCCACGCGGGACTTTACGGGTTCAGCACTTTGCAGCAAAACCCAGTGGTTTTGGTCACAAATTATCAAAGCAAGAACTCCAAAAGAAATAACTTAACTAGGAAAGAGTTAGAAGCAACAGAAAACTGTTCAAGCAAATTTCATCTTTGCAAAGACCCGCGATAATGGAAAGCTTGCAAAAGAACGCGACAGACGCAACTTTGTTTTTTGACTACTTTGAATAATATTACCCGATATACTACGCAGTGGCTTAAAATAGTGTATTTTTTAATGCAGCCGTAAAAGTTTGTCTCAGACCCTTGGTTCCCATCCATTTTTGGGCCGAAGCACACTTCACAGTTTACAACCCATATTTCTACGCGCGGTACACCAACGATATAAGCTGAGTTGAGTTGATTTTATTTGGCGATTTTAGCATTGCAGCAAGAAAAAACAAATTAGTGCAAGGACGCCATGCAAGGCATGGAAGTAACCGGAGGGATATCGGGTCGATGCCTCTCAAGAGTTGAATAAGCTTTGTTGCTATCCAGTTTCAAATCGTAGTGTTACATATACGTGGGAAAGAGCTGCCAGATGACATAACTAAAACGTAACTAATCGGAACGACCTTCTAGAAGAGTTAGTCGAAGCTGCGTAATCATACATCCACTGTCCATTATTACGCTACAGTTTTTCCACGCTGTTGCGTCAAACTTTATGCAAAACTATTCGTATGAAAACTACGCCTAGTCAACCCAGGCTCCCAGAGAAAATATGCCTAGTCTTGATTCTACTGCCCTCGGCTACAGTAGCCTGGTGGTGGTGGTCTCAAATTTAGGTGGGGTGCAGTCAGAACAGTAGCTCTGCAATATCTCTGGCAGTCAGAGCAAGGTAAACCTCTTGCCAGACCAAGTAGCTGCAGGCCGATTTCCCTTCTGTGCCATACGTATAAGCTGCTGGAACGTATGATCATGAACCATCTGTGTCCCACTGACGATGCGCTGATCCATGAGCAGGCTGTTTTTTGACCTGGGAAATCCTGCACCTGACAATTTCTGAAACAAACACAATACATAGAAGACGGTTTCCACGATGCTTGGGGAAGGAAGCAGATGGCCCACGCAACGCAGTGGACTGCCACAGAGTGCTTGCCCCACTGCTCTTTAACTCATATGCAAATGATCAATCTAAACCCAAAGGGGCAGAGCGCTTCATATACGCTGATCTCTGTCTTGCCACACAGAGTCATGATTTCAGTGAAATTGAAAGCACGCTTTCTCGCTATGTCGAATTAGTACACTACGATGCAAACCACTTCCGAGCCAACCCCATTAAAACAGAACTGTGTGCCTTTCACCTTGGCAGCAGGGACACCTGGCGCATGCTCTCCATTCAGTGGGAGAATGCACACGTCCAGTAGAACTTCCACCCGAAGTACCTAGGCATCGCTGTTGACCGCACCTTGTGTTTTAAACAACATGTACAACGAGTCAAGTCCAAACTGTCCTCCCACAATAACATCCTTTCTAAGCTTGCAAACTACGGCTGAGGAGCCTCGCCAGATACACTCCGGGCTATAGATGTGACCAGGCTCGTGGCCACGGGGCATTCTGACCCCTCAAATATTTTTGTTCCCCCCAAATTGTGTTGTACCAAGAAAAAATTGTTTTAAACATATAATAAAAACAAAAATATCCCCCCTAAAAGTATATTTTTCTCCCCCAAACTTTAAAACCTGGCTAAGGGCCTGGGTCCGGGTTTCTGTCACAGTGTAGCAAACTACGCTTGCCCAGTGTTGTCACGCAGCCAAAGTTGATTGGGCACTTAACGAGTCCTGTAGAGCCTAGGCGAATCACCGGTTGCCTACGTCTGACGAAAGTCGACAACCTTATTGTCTGTCCGGCATCGCTCCGCCAACTATTAGAACAATTATAACTAGTCGCGTGAAGCGTGGTCGGGAAAGCTCCGACGCTCGCCACCCAATATTTAGTCAATTGCCAGCAATGGCACGGCACAAATTCCGTGCCGCCTTCCTCACGTAGGCCTACGTGGAACCTCTGCTTAAAAGCGAATGCGAAGCCACAATGTTCGCTTTATGGCAGTGGTTCCCAACCGGTGGGCCATGGGCCACTGGTGGGCCACAGGCGGTTTTTAGGTGGGCCATGGTGCCATTTTGCATAATTCAAATTCATTGAGTGGTGGTATTGTACACATTGTTTTTGGGTCTCATATGAGGCCTTGCAAACCTTGTGCTTTAGACCTAACTATTGCTAATACATGGGTTCGCTTTCAGCAGTTAAGTCAGGGAAGGCACTCATAATTCTCAGATTAC
>Ga0210059_1005815_pt1 | contig 19802 bp, 14 predicted proteins | sample Ectturendosymbi2_FD_188042 | JGI IMG/M metagenome (GOLD analysis project Ga0210059, IMG submission 188042) | Ecteinascidia turbinata endosymbiont from Florida, USA - Sample 2 (SPAdes) (version 2) | ecosystem: Host-associated > Tunicates > Ascidians > Unclassified | place: Key West, Florida... | reverse complement strand
TAGACAACTTTAAGTACAGGTAGTGTTGTATAATGTTTAAGTTTGGATAGAATTCCACAAGCTCTTGATAGTTGAGTTTTTACTCTTTGTACATGAGGTTTCCAGCTTAACTTATTGTCAAGAAGGACACCCAGGTATTTTAGGTTATCTTCAGGGGAAATGTTGTGGTTATTTATGATAACTTTAAATGAAGCAGGATTGTGTTTTCGAGAAGTTAATAGCATAAAATTATTCTTATTGTAGTTGAGAGAAAGCTTGTTGGCTCTCAGCCAGTGGTCAATTTTACATAGTTCAAGGTTAACAGTTGTCTAAAGAACATTAAAAGAGGAATTTGACATGTGGAGATAATATCATCAGCAAATAACGTAGTATGAAAAGAGGATGCTTTTGCGATATCATTAATGTAACTAAGGAAATGCAAAGGCGAAATAACACTACACTGAGGGACCCCGCAAGATATCCTTTTGTATGAAGATTTAAATGCCCCTATTTTAGTGCACTGCATTCTATTATGCAGAAAATGTGAGAATAGTTTATGAGAAACGCCTCTGATACCATAGTGGTAAAGTTTATCACGTAAAAGTTTATGGTAACAGCACTCAAATGCTTTTGATAGGTCTAGAAATAAGGAACATGATATTAATTTATTGTCAAAGTTTCTGAGTAGTTCATCATAAATAGTTGTAATGGCTAGCTCTGTTGAGTGATTTTCTCTAAAACCATATTGTCTTTTATCAATTAGATTGTGTTCTGTCAAATAAGAGTATACTCTGTGATAAAGAATTTTTTTAAATAACTTTGACAATACTGAAAGAACAGAGATTGGTCTATATTCAGATGAGGAACATGGGCTATGAACTTTAGAATTGGAGTGATGTGGGCAATTTTCCAGGAGTCCGGGAATTCACCAGTAGTCATGCATTTGTTGAAGAATTTGGACAACCATTCTGACACAATGCAACTAGCTATTTTCAAAAATTTGGATGGAATGTCATTGGGAGAACTATTCCATTTCATTTTAAGGTTTTTGATGAGAAGTTGGATTTCATATGCATCAGTAGGAGCTAGAAATAATGAATTTTTGAATTTATATGTTTAATAAAATGTCTGTAAGTGGTAAGGTATGGTTTTGATGGCATTTTTGGAAAGCTTGTTTATAATAATTTTGTTTGGAGATTTATTTTACGTGGGTAAGCTTATTTCTGTAAGTTTTATATTTTCTAATAATATTCGGGTTGTTCGTGGTCAACTGCTTTCTTTAGAGGGTTTTCTTTTTTGCAATAGAAGTTAAAATGCCTTTGGTGAGCCACAGTTTGTTAAAGGAGCGTTGTTCCTTTCTAGATGCATAGCGATATGGAGCATGCGTATCAAGAGTATCATTAAAAATTTTTACAAATTCATCACTGAGAGTGCTTACATCATCAGCTTCAGGGTTAATGTTGTTTAGTTTTGAGGCTGAGGTCAGATACAAAAATAGTTGGGTCAAAATGTTTCATGCATCTAAATGTAGGTTTAGAATTTGGATGGGTTGGTTGGTGAAGGTTGAAGTTTACAAAAATTGGTAAATGATCAGAAATATCAAAAATAGTAATTCCAGAATTAATTATTCTTTTTTCATCACAAATATTTGTGTATATGTGATCTAATAAAGATGGTTTTGAATTTTTGCTGAATCTGGTTGGTTTATTGATAAGAGAAATACAGTCACAACTGGCAAGACAATTAACATAGTTTGACACATTTGGATTTTCTTGATATTTAATTAAATTAATGTTATAATCTCCACCGATTAAATAGTCATAATTGTTGTTCTGAAGGTGGGTGACAAGTTTAACAAATTCATCCTGGAAGGATTGAGATGCATATGTTGGGTGGCGATAAATAACGCCAATAATGAAAGGTTTGCCAGATGAGGTTGGGATTTCAATAAACAGGCTTTCGCAACCTACATTGTTGAGATTTAGGTCGTTTCTTGGTTGGTAAGTTAGGTTGGAATTAATGTAAAGACCTACTCCACCTGAATTGGTTTGTGAAGGATTATGAATGGAGTTGAAAGCAGGGATGTCAACATTTAAAATGTAGTTCGACTTCAGTTTGGTTTCTGATATGGCTATGAAAGTAGGATTTGCCTCTGTCATTAGGAAGAAGTCATCTAGTTTGTGCTTATTTATTCAGGTATTGATAAGTGAGTGCATGCTCTTGTTCTTACTAATAGTCTTACTGTTTTGCCCTTGATTGTGAACAGAAAAATGAAATACTGAATTGCAATGAGTGCAATTATTATTTTTACCATATGAATTTTTAGGACATATCAAACTGGACTATTATGGTACTGTAGGTAAGGTTTGGTTAAATTTTGGTTAGATTAGTTTTAAGGTTAGGTTAGTATTATTTTGGTCGGGAATCTGGAATGGAAAGCTGATTTTTCTGAAAATAGTTTTTAAAGAAAACTATTTCTACCTCAAAACTTTCATTCGGACATATCTGTACAGTGGAACTACGCTAGCACGACCACCTACTGGACAGCACTCAATTGGTCGTGTTAGCGGGACTGGGATGGTCACGTCACACTTGCATTCCTAAAGTTTCCATGCATTATCGCGTTCACTTCATTTCTACAATTCTTTCCCTTGACTGAAAGTGATTAGGTTTGTCTTACGTGCTGCCATAGCCTATCGTTACTGTACTATAAAATCACACAACCGTGAAAGTCGATGTCGGCTGTACAAATTTCAGAAGAGTTTACAGTGTGAGTTTGTTACGTCACATTGACACTTACTGCGCTTGCACTCACGCGTGTCGCCATTTCTGATGTGTTAACATCAGATCTGATGCTGAGAGAAATTTCTGGTGTCTGATGTTTTGGCGACAAATCTGATGTTGACAGGACTGTTACTTTTGTTCTTCACATTTCCTGTAGGTGAAAAGAAGTTAGATTCATAATACTCTTTAAGTTTCGTTTTTCAGTCTTTCATCCTCATTTGTGTTTGTTTTTTCCACAGAAAGCTGCGTTCACTGCGTTGAGAATAACATTTTTGCTACGCATGACCGACTTCACTTAATAACGACACTTCGCAATGTTCGCACTATTTCGGATACAATATTACAATGAGGTTCATCGCGATTTGTTACGCACTGATAATGGACGCATTTAGCTTATATGAAATTGTAACATAAAAATCTGATGTTATCTGATGTTAAAGAAGGCAACAGCCTGATGTTAACGAAACTGACCCCAGTGGCAACACTACTGACTATTCACGATGCTTCAGGACAGCGTGATGCAGTTAAGCAAATTGTTGCTGACAGGCTACCTGTTTTCCAGCGTAAGAAAACCGATAGAATATGTGGTCGTGTTGTGCGGTTTTCGATCAGCAGTTTTGTAACAACTGGACTGTGGCCGCGGTCTGGATACCGGGGTGGTCGCGTTAGTGAAACAAAAGGTAATGCATTAGCATGGGGAAGACCGCATTGAAGTGGTCGCGATAGCAGGGTGGTCGTGTATGGGGTGCCACTGTACATTCAAAACATTCCACCGGTGGTTTGTGAACATTTATCGATATGGTTTCAAGTCTTCAGCCAGAAATGGAAACTTGAAATCAATGTTTCGTTCATATTATGACGTCCATATTAGTTAACGATTTCTTTTTTGCTCAAGCTTTTTTTGTTTCAATAATGCAAATACTTCAGTTCGTTTATTTTCTTTTTTCCTACTAACGACAGTTTCATATTTATACAAAGGGCCCCGTTCTAAGTTTCAGCCAGGGGCCCCACACAACCTTAATCCGCCCCTGGTCTTGGCCACTATTGGACGATCGAACAGGAAAGCAACGAAGTCCTGCAGTACTGGCTTTGGTAAATGCAAAATCCATTACGCATGTACAAATTTTAAAGGGCATAATGTGAAGTAGTACTTGGTATTGAAATATAACAACGCAGAGCATTCTCAGTGACTAAATGATATTTATTGACGCTCTATATTTCCCTGGTGCTTTTGGATTGATTTTTGTCTACGGTTTGTTACCTCTAGTTTCACTGGGTCTTTCACACTTTTGATTTTTGTCTCATTGCGACAGAATAAATATTTTAACCTACCGGTTTGATTAATATATGCTTTGTATTCCGCATTTTAGTTGAAGAGGCAGAAATTTGTAGGTCAAAATAAAGACAAAATTTATAAATTATAGAGATCCAATTTTTTGATTCTAAAACACCTTAAAAAAACTACTCTAATCATGACTGAATAAGAGCTTCGTTATCGTTTTAATACCATGACAAGAAAATGATACACTTTATTTAAAATTTTACATTATAACCATTTACCATTGTTATTAGTTAATTTTGAATTGGTGCAGGTTGACCTCAACGAATCCACATAACACAGTTGCTTTGCAAACTTCACAACTACTATACAATACATTAAATTTAACATTAGGCTATGTAGGCTGTAGCAATACTTGTAGGCTATAGCAATTCTCACTAGCAATTATTATTTAAACCAAATACAGTAATGGAAAGACAAGAATTTAGTTACTCGCTTTGGCATGGATTCTACCAGTGTTTGACAGTATTCTTTGATTTACTGTCCCGATACCACATTGGAATAATGGTTTCTGTCAAAGATGATCACTATCCGGTTTGCCGTGGGATATCCGGCAGGACAGTAAGTTTTCAACCGATACGGATGTCTGAAAGTTGGTTTTAATCTGGAACCGGATGCGGATGCGGATATGTGATCTGAAACGCTATATTCGATATTTTGAGGATTCAGGGTGTGGAACAAATTTTGGTCACTTTTTACCACTTGAAGAAAGTTGCATATTGCGCAATCATTTATTTATTATCTTCGGAAGCATATTTTCAGTTTTTGTTCCATTCCTGGTCTATCGACGCATTATTAAAGACAAACTTTTGGATAGTTTTCCGATACGGACAGTACGATTTTAACCACAGCAAGAATCGTATACGAATGTCATTTTTGAAAACAGGATAGGACTGGGTAGTGAAAAAACACTATCCAATAATCTCTGGCATCTATTAGCTTGGTCATGGTGGTGCAATACAACTTTTGTAATCGACATTTTGTTACTGATCACAAATTCTCAACGGGGTTAAGATTTGGCGAGTTTCCAGGCCATCTAACACATTTAATTTTTGTTTCCTGAAAACCGTTTTCACTTTTTAGATGAAAGACACGTGTAATAATCCTGTTGGGATTTTCCTCCACCATCACGTAAGGAAATGACTTTTCTTTCAATTACATTAGTGTATTCGTATAAATTCATCATACCCTCAATTGGCACAAGGGAACCTATTTCAGAAAAACTAAAACTTATCCAGAAAATCTTATTATGCGGGTACTTTGCTACCTCATTGAATAGGCAGGACTTAACTGCTCGTCTTCCTGATCCTGAAACTCTGCTGTGTTTCCCTTAAACAAAAATGACTTTCATCTGAAAATAGCACTTTCTTCCAGTCTTCTACAGTCCAATATTTATGCTTTTTGCCAATTCTAATTTTCTGTTTTCACTTTTTGAGTAAGAAGCTCCTTTCAAGCGATTTCTTAGTATTTCTGCCAGCCTCCAATAGGTGGCGTCCCACTATACTTGACCTTACATGAACTCCAGCATGCATCAAATTTTGTGTAAATCAAACCTCGTCATCTTTGCATACCTTTTGCAATTTGCAATGGCTGTTTGGGCATAGTTTCAGAGTTCCGAAAGCGTAACAATGCGACGCCGCTTCCTACGTGTGATATCTGCCATTAAAATCACAGAAATTCCAACATGTTCAACTTTCAACCAGGGCTGAATATTAGAATTTACGGGCCCGAGACAAAATCTCAGAAAGTGGGCTCAAAACATTGCACCATTTGTGATATTTGATGTGTACAATTTGTGGCCAAAGGGCCTAGCCCATATTTGTTACATCAAAAAAGGGGTCCCGTGTTTTGCACATGCTATACAAAAAATTATTGCTGAAATCAAGTTGATTGTTTTCTATTCGTCTGGGAATTTGTTTCTGCGTGGAAGTAATTTTCACCTTGTAAATTGTTTGAAGTCATTTTATTTTAAATTGTTTTTTGTCTACACTTCCTGGAGAAGCGCCCTTTAGCGCATTTGCACATAAATTTTGCTCTATTTTGAAAAGCATATGACTTGCTTCAGAGTGTGTTAAATGTAGCTCTAGAGTGGTTCATCAGCTTATAAAACAATGCAGAAACTACAGCAAGTGCGACCCTCTCAAAGTGGGACTCCACAGTATCCCGGGAAAAATGGGAGTTAGGCGATTGCCTTGTTACTCCCATAATGTCCACCCCTGCTCTTAAACATATTCAAAGGAAGGAAATGGCTTCCTTCGATAACACTGTTGAGCTGATTAAAGTTCTATGTGACATGATGAGACATAATTTTTGACTGCTACGACACGTCATGCAGTGCTTAGTGCATTTGGCTAACAATGAAACAGCAGCAATTGAGATATTCCCAATAAATGCACACCAGAAGAAATGGCGATACATTGTATATCGACTTGAACAACAACTTTAGTCAATTAATTTGCACAAGGTTGTACAAATAAAGTTATGACAAAACTTTGTGCGTAAATGCCCATTTCGATTTTGACTTTCGAGGCTCATGGGCCTGCTAGACTCTCTCTTAGGACCTGAGCCACTAACTTTGCTTATAGTATCATGACGCAATTGATACAATTTTTTGCAATAAAATCATGATACTGTTTTTTCAGACATTTGTCTGTGTCAGTTAACCAATAGCTTAGTGCCATTTTAGAAACGTGTTGTTATTTCGTTTTTGGATAACATTGGTGAAGATTTTGTAGCTTATTGTGATGAACGCTAAACGTAAAAATTTTGCGACTGTCCTTTTTATATAAAAATGTGTCCGTTTTCTTGCACTAACAGCTTACTATCACACAGAAGGGTGTTTTTTGTTGTTTATCTGTACTATACGCATTCAGGTCTTTCATTTGATATGCTGTTTGCCATGGATTGTGCTAAATACTGAAGATGGTCATGGTATTATTACAATTAGCGCTAAATGGTAAGTTTTCGTCGTCCAAGGTCATTGACCTCTCAAGGTCATCACAGGTCAAATCCAAGATGGATCCATATCTGAAAATAAACTTTATGATAAACAGAATGACTGTGGAAAATTTTATGCTTTTATCACAATTTGCACAATAGGTTTGCTTAACGGCTGTACTAATTTGCTGGCCAAAAAATGGACCTACAGAGGAGAAATAGGACACGGTAAGGAGGCCGTTTAAACCGTTTTTAAATGATTCCCTTGCCATGTTCATGGCCGACTATTTCTTTTTATCAAGGGTTAAAATATAGTTTCATGGTTTTATTTATTTATCTTTTTATTCATATTTTGCTCACAAAATCGAAGAGTCCGTGTGTCTAACAGGTTAATAGTAATGCACAAGCAAAACACGATAATCATATTCATTTTATGCAGCGCAGATGCGGGATGTGCATGGTACAGGCACGGGAGGAATGCAGGGGAAGAATACACAACGCCGAGAATACCGCCGCGCGCGCTTGTGCGTACCTCGGCGTGTTTGATCATACGTCACAAAGTGCTTTTCTTTCATAAAAAAATATTTATCGCGCCGCAGTCGCTGGGGCGATAGCTTCCGGGTTTTACTCAGACGTTATTATTGCAATCATTAAAAGCCTAACCATAAGTAAATTGTATTTCACGGAAATTAAAAGTTACCCGCTGATGGAAATGTTGCTCGCAGCAAAAAAATAGCAGAATGGGTGGAAACGCCAAAAGCGATGACTCCTGTAGCTTCGCTAAAATCGGTCTGTGATTGAAAACTAATGGTTTTCTTTCGCTCAGAGAACCTGGTGCGATTGAAAACAATGCGGATAATCGCGCTGTCTTTGCGAACAAGAGGGAAAACGTATAAACTTTTCATAAATTCGCTGAAACTTAAAGACCTTTTCAAGTGCTTCAAGTGTTCTTTTCAAGGTATAGGGAAGTCTCAAGCATTCGGTGAAGAGAAACTCTTGCCCTGTCGCGGACGATTTTGCCGGCTGCACGTGACAAACCATCATCGCCTCAACTTGGCGATTGAGAACACTCAGCCCAGTCTATCTGAAAACGCAGATTTGTTCTTGCAATGGCTGTTTTGTTATTTCCAGTGGGATAATTTCAAGCAGTGGAATTGGGTTTCGGCTGATAAATCGCCCAAACTGTTGGCTTGTAAATTACACCTAAGCTAGGTAAGCAGTATTGCCACGTATAGCCAACAGAAAATAAACGTTTCATTACCTTGGACAAAAGTATTGATTTTGCATCATTTGCTTGCAATTCTTGCGTCGTTAAAAAAACTACGCGCGGCCCTTCTTATTGCCAGAAAGAAGTGTTACACCGGAGTAACAATCGTTTTTGGTATTAGAAGATGGTCTTATCACAGAGTACTGCAAGAAACAAAACTGAATTTTTAGGATTTGCGAAAGTAAGGTTGTAATTTCCGAGTATACAAATGCTTGTGACTTTCTGTCCACACACAGGGCTGCTGAGGGAACCTTTTGTCCCTTCTACAATGCCCCTTTCGCTTCAACCAATCTGCTATTCACTCAGACCTCGACGAGGTCGCTCTCCAGAGATAGATAAAAAGTAGAAAACAATGTTTAACTACAGCTCTTTACAAAATCAGCCTGATCGCGAGGCGTGCTTGAGAGATGAGTCATCGGTTCTTGTTTCGGCAGCAGTGGCACTCTCACAAACGAACCCACCCTGGTACTTCACCCCGGTCCGTAAGTCGAGCGGTAGAATGACAAGCAAGAAAACAATTACGCGCTCGAATTGTCATTGCGAAGCGCGATCACAGATTGAAGCTATTAACAGCTGAGGTTCAAACACATCAACCCGTTACGTGACAACTCATTTCAAGCAACTGGTATTCTTGAAAGCCATTACAGAATGGATTCGCTCTGGTCACAAACAAAATAACGCGCTGTTTGGAATCGCTGGTAAGACGTGTATTGCCCAGTAATTTTGTAAAATAAACTGTTTCATGACACATACTCGGCAAGCCCTGTCACATAGAGTAGTTCTGTTTTCTTGCTCACGTTTTTGGCTGCATTTGAAACGTTGTTGAGTGACGCAATAAAACGTTGAAAACTGAATCATTATTTCTTCACACAGATGTTTGTCAGCCTTCATTGGTTGTCAAGCTGAAGCTTACACCATGTTGATCTCTTCTCCGCGATAGGTTTTGTAGAATTTTTTCCACCACTCATTCCTCGACTTTTAACCACAGCAATTTAGCTTAGTTAGGCACAACGAAGCTTCTTACAGAAGTGGTAAGAAACTTGCCTATAGGTTTCTTTAAAGTAGGCTAGTTGCCATGTAATGCACAGAAAGGAGAGAAAATTGAGTGTGCACATTAATGTCAGGCTGCAATTACTTAGAAAGAACTGTGTATATCCACCAAGCAAAAAATAAGTCTAACAGTGAGCAGTAAAACCTACAGGCCTTCTAATGCAGATTCCGTTTGCTTAAAATCCTCGTAAAATTATTAGAACAGGTTGTTCTCAGTGCAACATCAATGTATTAATGGTGGAATAACAACTGCACGATATCCATAGCACAAGACAATAGCGTATACTTGAATCTTGGTCATTCTTCTCCTGTATTAAAAAGAAAGTCCAAACACCGAGCAAGTTGAAATGCTTTGTCTTTTGTTGTGTAGCTTTAAACAACCATCACCCAAAATTTCCTGCTACTCAACACTATCACCACTGATTGCGAAAGCTTGAAAAGTGTGCACTAGGTGGATTTAAAAACAAAGCGGTTGCCTAACGAACTTGTAAATGCGCATTAACTTTTTATCTGCCTGACTTAGGTGTTGCATCGGATACGCTTTATGCGCCTCTGAAATCTGAAGCACATCATCAAAACACATGTGCACAATCCTGTAAAGCGGTGCTTTTTAACAGGAGGCTCCCTAGGGGGGCTTCAGGGAATTTTCAGGGGGGAGTGTGAGCCGTTACGCGTTCTGCCACATGGAAAGTTTTTGAACGGGAAAGTGTTTCGTCTAATTTCTTATTTACTGTAGAGTCAGGGGCTTGAAATAAAGGATAGTTATTTAAGGGAGGCGAGGGAGAGAAAAGAGGACCACTGCTGTAAACCAACCCTTCTGGAATATTCGCAGAAGATATTGATCGATTGCATCAATCATCAATGGACAACATTCAACCGAAGGTATTTTGTCTGTACTTACTTTTCAATCAGGTCTGTTTGACTACGCATATTCCTATGTGTACCCAGGTCTAACTTTCCTCCCATTCATCAGCAACTTTAGGCAAATCACTGACGCTGTTCGAAAGTGTGGCTTAGCCTTGTTGAAGCTGCTACATTAAAAACGGCTAAACTATATATATCAAAATAAAAATCCTGCTAACAAAAATTCATATACAAATTAAATATACGTACTTTCAAAAACCTCATTTAAAAAAAGGTCATTTGTACAATTCAGACAGTGTACTTAATTCAAAAATACGAGACGTACAAAACGTTTCACATCTTTTCAAAAAGGTTAGCCCTATGAAAGGACAATACTTCCACGAAAAGTTAAAACTTTTGCTTTTTTTATATGTAGTATGAAATTGAATAGTGAAAATGATCTACTTTAGGTATCAGTTTTTTATCTGAATGTTATATTCAAAGTGGTCAGGAGATAAGGCATATAGTGTGCATATTGATGCTACTTCAAAAAGCAATCAAGCGGGCCTACTAGTTTAACAAACCTAAACGTGAAACTCTACCTGCGCAGGAAGTTTGAATATGAACTTGTCACAAGTTATGTACGTTCCAATTGCTGCTTTACAAAATGAAACAAATGTTAAAATATTTCGGATCATTGCAAGCTCAACCTATTTTGTGCTTGCTATTTTTGTCCAAAAGCAGAAAAATTAAAATGATCTACCTACATCATGGGAAAGCAGAAATAATTTACAAACCAATGTTTGGTTTCGTTTTAGTTTTGCTGGATTGTTTTGGAAAAGTAATTACTCCGTGACACTCACCAGCTAACTGTGACATTCACCACCTAACTGGAATTATTTTCCGTTTCCCACCCTCCCCGTCTATAAAAAAAGAAGAGATAAAGCAGCTTTCCCAGGAATGGGACTTTAATAACGCTTATTGTTTTGCGACAATCAGGTGTAACATTTACCAATTAATAATAATTCGCCATAGTCGGCACTTTTCTTCACCTTCAAAAGTTGCTGCAACCATCACGTTTTTCTCCTAAACAGGAATGCTGTGAGGAGGTGTGAATTTCTTAGAGGCGACGCTTGGCATATCACACATGCATGTCAACGATATCCACCAGACCCTTGTGTCCTAAGATGTACTGCATACGTGTGTACACTTACCTACGCCAGCCACGCTTTTGTTGGATAGCTGTGTGCCTGTACCCACCCCTCTAAACTACACTGTACGAAAACTGGGCGTAAGCGAGCACGGAATTCTGATACAGCCATGTCAAGACTGGCAGCAAAGTGCGTAGGCCAGGTGTGCTCAACACGTCGATCGCGATCTACCAGTCGATCTCAAAGGTACTGTGGGTAGATCGTACGACAGTAACACCCGGGCTATTTCCATTCAGTGCAAGTCATCATAATAAAGTCAGGTAATGACAAAAAAGTTACATAGTTGATTGTGTTGTGCAATATGGGCCCGTTCTGGTTTGCAAGGCACACCAGCATACATTGTGAAAAGGACTCTCAATATATTCCTTAATAAATATATGTTTTGCATGTTTGTAGTGGGTAGATCAATTTGACTTGTTCATTTTATAAGTAGCTCGCATGCTGAAGAAGTGTGAGCATCCCCTGCCATAGTCAAAGTAAGTATTCAAGCAGGAGTTGGGCTTGGATATTACACGGTAAAGTCTAAATCTCCCAATATTAGAAATAATCACATCGATCAAAGTGTACAAAATGTTTTGCTTGTTGCAATGAAATTAGTTGGCCAAAATAGATACGCTCCTGATCTTTTTTACTTTCAATATAAAAAATGTCTGCTTGCTTTAGAAAAACCATTCAAGTATATGCGTGAATGAGAAAAACTGATGTCTACTGTTTTCGTGTCCAACCCAGGCTTATTTTTACCATAAAACAACTTTGATATGAAATCGTGCGCAAGGGTGAAACAGGGCTACGTTGCTGACCTGACATTTGCAAGAAGGCGGGTCATTCGAGGCTGAACTTCTAAGGTGCAAACAGTGTGTGAAGTGTTTTTCTTCCAGAGCTTATCGATGTGACGGCATAGAAGGTGCGCAAGGACAACAGACGGCTCTGAGCTTTTGTTCCGGACGAAAGTATTCCCACGTGGGCCAGATGTCCTAACAGGAAGCTCGCTTTTTCCACTGGCAAAACAGAATTCGATAGGCGATTGCAATTTTAAGAACCATTTTACTGCAGGAAACTGCACATCGACCACTTTTGCAATAAAATTGTAAGATCCACTGAACAACTGTCATGATTTTATTTGTTCAATGATTGACGTTATTTTCACGTGCCCAAAAATAAGCAAGAAAGCTTTCGTAATTACGTAAGAACGTGGACGTGACGGTAAACAACGCAGAATATATGCCGTGGGACAAATACCTTTATTGCCGGACGCTCGCCCACGCTGCTCTGTAGACAAACAAAAACTTCCCGTTGTGGTAAACAGCTTGCTGCAGGTTCAAGCTGTCAATTAGCTGGCTGCTGTCCCGAATGCGTAGGCGTTAAAAAGTTTCCATCGCCAGGATGGAAGACAAATGGGTTTTCCCTCTCGTTGTGACGAAATCCCCAAAATGATCGGAGAAAAAGTGAGGCTGAACACTAAGAAATATTTTGCTTGCTTCTTCATTTGACTTTGTTCATTCCCTTTGCCCGAACACATTTTTTTGTGGACAAGGGTCTTTGTTTATGCCTGTTTGAGGGCGAAAACAGTGTTCGGTAACTTTCGGAAACTAAAATGTTCGTTTCTCTCCTTACTTTTGCTACCTTGGTCGTGCGCCCTCTCCAAAGTATTAGCTTGTGGGCAACGACACTTAATCATTGGACATATGGAGAAAAAATCCTTTTCTTTCTCTTTGAGAACAGCCCAGGTAATTGTCCGTATCATAAAATGCTTTCTAAAGAGCGGATAAGAGTGGATATAAACTTCCTTATTTGAAAAATTGGAACTTTCTCCGTAGTCATCGTGAAAGCGAGCGCACTTCCGCTTTCACACCCCTCACAGTTGATTGCCAGCCCCGCGTCAAATGCGCGGAACAAAATGTGACGAAAAGCGAATAAATCAGTCTTTCTTACAACCGCGGCAAGGCAGCTGCTTCTGTGTACCTCAATATACTCAGCATGCATACCTGAACAAAAAGAATTGTTTTAACCTTCTTGTCATTGGGCCGCAGCCGACACGGTCGAATGCTCGCAACAAAATACCTACCCTTTGTGTCGTTGCATCTGAAGGCTAAGTTGTAATTGTGACTTGCAAACAATTTGGCCATCTGAAGGTTAAATATTGTAATTGTGTCACTAAATTGTGTAGGTTTAGGAAACAAAAAAGGAAGTTCAAGTCTTTTATTTCAAAAGCGATTATTTGATATTTACGGGTTCAGATCAGATCCTCGCCAGGGCATGAACAGCCGGGCAATTGCCCCCCGGAAATTTTTAAAAACGTGTTTAGTTTTCAGGCACAACAACAAGTTACAATCATTTTGCCCCCACCGAAAATAGCACAACAAGTTAGAATCATCTTGCCTCCCGAAAATATCAACTGGTTGTGGCCCTGATCCTCGCTGATGGTTTTCTACTTTCTAGTCCTCTGTGACTACATTAACTGCATCCCTTGCAAAAGACCTTGGTTTCCTCCCTTTTAAATAGACCCTCGGTTGGCCACGGGTCTAATTACATCTCGGTTGACCAGGCGAAGTAGATCATCATTTGTTTCCAATAACTATTGTACTACAAGACGGGTATTTACAGTAAAACATGCAAAACAAAACCCAGTCTCTTGAAAATGATGAAAGGACTTGGTGGTGACGATTACTGCTTTTCACAACGATTCATTCTAAGTGAAAAACACCAGCACAGAAAGCTCATCGTCGCCTGGCCTCACATGATCCTCAGAAACGGCGTGCCACTTACTATGGCGCGCCACTTACTATGCAAATCAAATACCATGCTGCAGAAAATTAGACATCCGGTTCATACGCATTTGAAAAGGTCCGAGAAACTGCCATCCGGCTGAAACAAGAGGGAGATCTTGTCGAGGGAGATCCAGCTGAAACAAGAGGGAGATCTTGGCGAACCGCTACTTGCGTCAGAGATAGTTCACAACCACAAACAGGTGAAGCGAGTTTGTTAGAGCTGCAAAACAACCTATAATGCTTGTAAAAGGCAAGGCGAGCCAAGCCTGTCTTTCTCTTTCACTCTTTGAGTTTAACATAGCAGTTTTCTTATGTCATCCACACTTCATTTCAAGTTTTTGCAGCAGCCAACGATTCAGACTATATCACAGCCGTCCCTTTAATATTTCTGTATATGTGCAGTGCACACAAAAAGTTTTATTGCCAATTTACTAACAAACCGACAATCGTACAGTCCATACAACATACGTACGTTCCCTCTGAAAAAGTGGTATTTCCATAAAGTTCATTAATAAAAACAATTTCTTTGCAATTTTTAGCTCAAATATGCTGTGAAACGCCATTGCACAGAAAAGTATATTGTTGTTTTTCAAATCTTGTGCGACTGATTTTTGCCTTTTCCAAAATACGCTGCAGGCAAAATAAGCGCAAGCCGTGTCCGGAAAGATCGTTATGCAACGAAATGCGTGTTCAATCCGGCTGCAGCAACCCGCGTAAATCGATAGCGCGCTCCATCCCGTGCGCATCTCGCTTTCAACACAAGCCAACCAAAACAAAGTTCCAAACCAAAATGTTTCCTTTGAGAAAATGCAGGACAAAGGTTTCGTCGGTATAGTGATCTCACGAGCCAAGGTGGAGTTTGCGATGTGAGGAGTCTGGGTTGTAGGCAGTGCCGTAATTGACTGGTGGGCAGAGGGGCGAATCCCCCCCCCCCAGCAAGCTTAATGTAAAAACCCGGCCCTCACTTGGCTTATATTTCGGTTTTAGTATTCTTTTGGTTTTCAGTAAGTTGTTTTTTTGTGCTTTTAACGGATAATTTTCCGGTGATTTAGGGTTTCAGTATAGCCATCCTCATCCGGATTCACCATCATTTCTCAAGTTTTGTTTCTGAGTGTTTGCTAGTGGGCCTGCTACAGTGTCCAGTGGGCTCCTTTCAGCTAAGTTTCCCCCCTGGCTCAAACCTGCAATTGGGGCCACTGATTGTAGGTCAATGGTTACAACAAAACACAATCAAATTGGAGATCGGTCTATGATCCTGGAGTAGCGTTTGACCTTGTATCCCAGCAACGTGACCTAAATTTTGCGTGTTTGCCAAAGCAGATGGTTCTCAACATTGGTCGACAAGCTCTTCAGACGTAGTCCTGTGCTGGCGGCCCCATTGGTCATGTCCTGGTACATGGCGAACGTATGGCATAGGCATGGCAAACGTATGGCATAGGCATGGCAAACGTATGGCAACGCAGGAACGCGAAGTCAACAGCTGATGTGGCGATTGCAACAGAAGGTATTGGCGTCGAAATTGCGCTTGAAGAGAGCGTTTTCACGGCGAGAATGAAACGATGACTATTTGCGGAACGAAGCGAACATGTTCCCGTGTTGTTGATGCCTAATAAGGATACAATTACGTTACGAGGAATTTCACATTTGATCAACACCTGGTTTTCAAAACTTGGTTTTGATCTAGGTTCAAAACCTGGTACTGGGCATTCCTAGCAATGGGCGGTGCGAAACTCCGACAGACATTTGTTTCCATTGTGCAGTAACAAGTTTCTAATCTGAGAATTTGCTTAAAGATAAACCCAACGCGATGCAAGTATTGAGAAATAACTGCTTCGTTTCAAAATATTGGGGGGTTAGCAGTGCGAGGGGGTCCGTGCGCATAATGCGCGGATAAGACGCGTGTTGTGTGACGGATTGGAATTGGTGTTTCGAGAGTATGGATAGCTGTGTCAATACTATGTTCAAATCGAGAGAAGTGGTCTTGGAAATTCAACTCCCATAAACCTTTGTGGTTTTTCTAACTCTGCTTTTTTTCGCTTTGAATTGTGTTAATATGCTACAGCGACATGCGTAAGGCCGAGACATATTTTTCAAAAAAGACATTTAAGAGAACCTTTTGATTTTGGTAAACATTCAAAAGTGCTACCTGGTACAATTAATTGAGTCTCTAACAAGACGTTTATAAACACCAGAAGGGAAATACAACCGGGATCTTTTCCAGTTCAAAATTTGGAATTGAAGGTGAGAAACACTGAACAAAATTTAAGAGTAATGAGAAAGGAATTTTACATTTGGAAGTTGGAAATTGCTAAAACTTTCAAAGTACGTTTTCCTTGTAAATTGCTGTTGATTCTTGCTGCAACTAGACTTATTGGAAAGTCTGGTATGCAACGTCGTCAAACAGAGAAGCCCACATATCAATTTCATACAAATAAAATAAGCACAGAGGTATGGTTCAAAAAGCAATTAATTGATCAATAAATAGGAAAAGCAAACGGACGTTTCAAGCTGAAACTCGTAACAGTCATGTTCAACAAACATAGAAAACATATAAAATACTTCAAAAATGGTCTTTCGTCGCTAAGTTTCTTTGAAAAAAAACTTAAGCTGCGTCAATTTCGATCACAATTTAACCGGAGGACTGTCATACTTTGTAGCGAGTGGCAACAACAATTGCTGTAAAAAACTTTGTAGAAGGAGTTACTACTTGTCCGTGTTTGTCCACTCTTTCCTGAATGGTTTGAAAAATTCCGTAAAAGTTGTGCAACCAAGCAGAACCGAGGCAGATTCGTATTCTTTGTATTGTAAGTTAAAAATGTTTATTGCAGATGAGCACAAAACATTTTTTGTGCTTAAGGTTTTAAATGCACATTCCTGAAGCAGACCTAAACCCTTAAAACTCACAAAACAAAGTTTTGTTGACTTGCATATGATGAAATCTTCGATACAGTTATCATCAACTTAATTCTTGAAAAAACGGAAAGCTTTTCGGTGGCTTAACGCCTGTCGAAGGTTAAGCGCATGGTGGTCGCAGACAGGTTTAAAAATCGTTGCCGTTTTACACGTTGTACTGTACTTATACAGCGCAGTTATCGTTCTACTAGTCGCTGATCCTTTTTATGCTCAAATTGGGGGATTCTCCACGGAGCATTTCTGGCCAAATCAATTGGCGTTTTTACAAAGCAGCAGCGTTTTCTCCCCGATGCGAGCAACCACCCTAAACGGCGGGGTTACGCTTGTCAACGGCTAGCGCTGTTATGCAAGCCACACGAAAGAACAGCATGTACAATCACTGACGAAATGCAGCACCGCACAAGAAAGTAACGATCAAGTGAAAGAAAACGACGCATTTCGCGAATCCAGCCCGCCTGAACAAAACCACCGTCTGCAGAAGCAAACTTGAGCTGCAAGAGAAGCAACTGCTGCCGAAACCAAAATTGCTTTCCGACTCAAGTGGCTGGCTTTGTGCTGCCATAACCTTTGTCGGTATCTGCAACTGATCCTTCCATTACCATGCAAATCAATCGCAACACCGGCAACTAGACACATTTCAGGGGTCGAGAAAATCACGTCCAGTTAAAGGTAAAAAATTTTCTTGCTGCGAGAGGAAACAAATATTTTGCGAGCTTCTTTTCTGTGGAAATTCTTTATGCGGAACTGATGGTACAAGGTTTCAAAAATGTTCTAATTGGCATCTTACTGTCATACTGTTGATATCTTACTGTCATATCACATGCAACACAAAATTGTAACAAGTGTGGAATAGCCATGCAGTTACGCAGGAGAAACATGAAATGAAGTATTTAAACATTCATCTAGGAGGACGTTCTTGAGTGGATGATCAACATCAAATTTACTTTTGGTGGTTAGGAAAACAAATTTATGCCGCACCAGCCGCCACGTCATGTCAAATTCATTTCAAAAAAATGTGGAACATTCTTAAAACGTTCAAAGAACACTTCAGTTAAAGACCGTTTTGAATTGGACAACAAAAAGTTAACCCAGTGGTCAGATGCCAAACGTCTCAGCAAGCTTAAGTGAAAACAACTAAACATTGTAGTAGGAAGTTGTTTTGCAGACTGAACAATAAATGCGCGGTTTCTGTTCGTTGCTCTAAACGTTTCGAAGTATTTTTGCGCAGCTTGTCTCAAAAACAAGGACAACAACCCTCGATTGCCCTTTGAGCAAAGCAACTGATGCGTGACAGTAAAACTTGGCGTTTCAAGCCTTGGTAGTCGATATACGGAGCAGCTGTTTGATGATGCTCAACGAACAGTTTTATTCGTTGTTCGGCTCATTTCTTGTAACTGTTGCTTATCAGCCTAAAAGGCACAGACAAGGTCAGGAATAGCAGGGAAGCATTTTCTGCAAACATTTTGCACAAGGACGTGGTCAACACTTTGAAATACTGTAAATAGTCAAGGTCCCGGCTTGAAATTATTGTTGAAGCTGATGGAGTAACAAAGTCCCACCCACCGCTTTACCAAATTCCATTTCACGCTATTTTTTCTCTCTTAAAATAAGTCTTCGTTGCAATCGGAAAGCAAGGTTTCCAAAAAAATTTCCCTGCAGGTGTTCTGCATGACTTAGCTTGCGCTGCGCTCTGCATCTGTGAGACAGAGGCGAACCAGGTGGTTATCCGCTGGAAATTACAGAGCGGCTTCAATTTAAGGTTTGTTTTAGTACACACGCAGCTCAAGACCAAGCCTGTGTGGGCCAAAACAAGCCCTCTGCTGGGTGCTGCGGACGCTAATGACAGCATTTACTTCCGCCATGAAAAGTCGAGGTGGAAAAAAACGTTTTATCCAATAATCAGTCTCTGGACCCTTCAACAAAATTGATTGGGACAAATAAAATTAGTTTTGTAGTTTTTTGTCGGCGTTCTGCTTAATATAACAGAAATAGACATTTCCAAAATGCTTTCCCCCAGCATGAGCAAACAGAGAGTACAACCAGGCATCTAGGAAAATGTTGTTGCTTTATTTTGCTTTTTCAAAGTTGTTTTTTAAACTTTGTTTCTATTTTTCAAATCACTGTCTTTTTCTACATTGTTTCACCCAAAAAAGTTTCATTTGTCAATAATTTCAACCGAAGGGTTGTTTTGTGTTTCAACAATTAGCATGCACATATTATGACGTTACACATACATATTACTTATCGCCAGTGACTGACTCTATTTTTACTGCTACTGTAAGTTAAAACTTGAACGTCGGGCAATGGTGCCAAAGTTAACTTACAACTAATAATGCCAATCAGTGCTTTTGGAAAACGTTTACGGCATGAACTGTTCAGCTGCATTCGGTAGTTTCAGTCGTCTGGACGCAACTAAATTATAGTGCAGCTCAATTTTCCTGAAAAAATATAATCTTTGAAATCGTTAAAATGTAGAAAACTTTTAAAAAATACAACTTTAGAGAAATAGATGCCTTGACAATTTATAAAAGAGCCCCTTAAAGTCAAGTTTTTTATTGTGTGGTTCACATTTCAATTAGGTATTTGGTATTTATTTATTGGGGCGAGGGACCGCAAGGTCATCGAATCAAGCCCCTAATAACGCAATAGACACAAAACAAAAGGCACATAAACAAGAGTAAACAAACGTAAACAAAACTCAACATAAAAGA
>Ga0210059_1005813_pt1 | contig 19805 bp, 9 predicted proteins | sample Ectturendosymbi2_FD_188042 | JGI IMG/M metagenome (GOLD analysis project Ga0210059, IMG submission 188042) | Ecteinascidia turbinata endosymbiont from Florida, USA - Sample 2 (SPAdes) (version 2) | ecosystem: Host-associated > Tunicates > Ascidians > Unclassified | place: Key West, Florida... | reverse complement strand
AATCTGACTGCACCCAAAAACCACCGACTCCACAACCCTGGTTGTATTACAGTGATGGGGTCATTTAGTTTGCTAAATTTGCAGCTTGTTTTGGCTATGATAAATCAAATATCTAGCCTAGTATATGACCAGGGTTTTTTTTAAGGTTTTGCTTTGGTGACCGCAAGGAAATTTTAAGAGACCGCTTGGAGGAATTTGAGAGACCGTTCTCCATTGATGTGATCTCAGGTCACTTTATTTTGAGAGACCGTTGGAGGAATTTGAGAGACCGTTTTGGTCCCTCAAAACACCTTGAAAAAACACTGTATATGACAATCATGAACTTGGTAAAAAATATGTTATAAGCCAATGATTGCGGTGTCTCAAAAATATCTAAGTTCCATTCACACAGCATATTTTTATTGAGCTTGATCTATTTTATTACATTTTTGGTTTGTTTTGCAATGTATTAGCTTGATCTCTATAAGAAAAGTTTATACATGGGTTTTACAAAAGCTGAAAGTGCCACATTTTTTAAAGTGACTACTTATTTACTCACCTGTCGGAAGATTGTTAATGTTCAACTCTAACAAAGCTTGTCATGTAGAAAGGAATGTTGTGGTGCAAGTAGCCAGGTTATCAAGCATAAATAATTAAATAAAGCTTATAGTTTAAAGTTGCACAGTTCACTCAAACTAAGCTGCACTTCAGCCTTGCATACAGTGGATAAACCTATGATGTAATACTTTGTCAAGTTTGTTACAACTGACAGTGCCAGCAAAAATCAACTATGATAGAACATGGTTTTCCAACTCATAAAAATTGCAGTTAAATTGCCTTATTTTAGAAAGAGAGACTAGATAAGAGAACTTTGTTGCATGCTTGTAAGATATTGGACTGCTTGTGTTACAAGTATTACTATGCCTTTTGCACTTACATTAAGCTCAGCTTCAGAATTTTTAAAAGTGGGAAGGAGCAAAATTAAATGTGTCTATAAAGTGTAGTTTTCCAGAATACCTGTTTTTACTGATTACATTGAGAATTACCTACCATTATTCAGTACAAGTGGAAAGCTAGGTGGTGTTAGGGTGATGTGTAATATTTTTGGCATCCTGTATCTCAAAACATACAGGACACCAATTTTAAATTTTAGCAAAATTCAAATTTCAAATTGTTTGTGCCTGTTTTTTTCTTCACTGAGACATTTTGGTCATTTGTTCCATAGTCGTATTAGAACTTGCTGTGACAATATTCACTAGTCTATGGTTTCAGACATTGCGGCCAAATAGCAATTCTTCAGTCATTTAAAAAATGTGGTCTAAGAAATCTAGTGTAACTCTGTTGCAAGCATGCACCATAGTTTATTTAACCCTTTAACGACTGCTCGAGCCAATAAATTGGCCATAAATTGCTAGCCGCTAGAGCTAGAGAGCTGTTCAAACCCTCCACGGATTCAGCAAGTCTTCTAGTTCACATAGAAAAAAAAAATTTTTGTTTTTGGTTTGGAATTTGCTGGGGGGAACGTTACAAGTGGGGATGTTTTTGCATTTTTTTGGCCACCTTTACCTGGCCCTGGGCCCCAACCAATTTACTCATTCTTTGGGCTCAAGTTTTTTTCGGAAACTAGGAAAAAATCTGTGTCTTTAGAGCCCTTGAATGGCTTTCTAGCATATCTGTAGCCAAAATTATGGATAAAAAAAGAAAAATTGGTGAAAATTTCTGCACCAACAAACTCCAATTTGGGTTGGAACACACCCCTTCTCTATATGGACAACACTTGCCAGCGGATCGAGCTAGAGAGCTGTTCAAATCCGCTCTGAATCGGGAAAGACTTGTAGTTTAGACTGAAAAAAAAATTTTCACCATGCGATTTCGACCTTTCTGGCCATGTTTACATAATCACAGGATGTTTTGACAGGTCTGTGAAAACAATCCATGACATCAACGTCCCGTGGGAGTTCAAAAATCAAGCCGAATCACTGGCGCGAAACCGCGCGAGATTTAAATGCATTCTAGGCTATAGTACGAGCTTTTAGAGGGTTTGATGGACATTCTAGCATTTCTAGTTGATAAGTTATGGCAAAAATGGTAGAATATTAATTGGGGAAATCCCCATTAATCCCTGCTAATCCCCTGGGGGTTTCCTGTCATATTTGAAATATTTTTGGCATAACTTTTGAACTAGAAACTTAATCAAGGGCTTTAAAAATGCGTATTCTTGCTGAGAAACCAAAAATATTGCGAGCCAAAATATTGGCGTGTTGGATCGGATGATGATGTCATACAATTAACCAAAAAGCATACCCCTGTCATGATCCCAGTGGCCCAAAACCCCCCACCCAAATTTAAAAAATTTTTTTTAATTCTAAACTACACGACACCACTAGTCATTACAGGGTTTGAACAGCTCTCTAGCTCAATCTGCTGCTGAGTTATAGCTGGCCAAAGCTTTCCCTGAAAGGGAAAAATATGCCTTTTTTGAAACCTTTTGAATTTTGCCAAAAACTGGGTTTTTAACCCATAATTTTGGCTACAGATATGCTAGCAGATCAATCAAGGGCTCCATAGACGCAGATTTTGACCTAGTTTTCAAGTAAACTTTGATTCAAAAGAATGGGTCAATGGGTTAGGGCCCACGGCCAGGTAAAGGTGGCCAAATATTTGAAAACATGCCCTCATTGTGACGTCACCTCCAGAAAATGCTAAACTGAAAACGAAAAACGTTTTTTTCGATGTCAACTAGAAGACTTGCTGAATCCGTAGAGGGTTTGAACAGCTCTCTAGCTCTAGCGGCTGGCAATTTTTGGCCAAAAAAAGGCCAGCCAATCACGGCCGTTAAAGAGTTAAGTGACTGGCCTAAACTTTTGAACCATATTACAGTGGTTAGTAAAAGAATGCTGACATGCTTGATCATAACAGATCATGAGTTTCATTTTAGTTTCTACGCACAGGCAATACTGAAACAGGACAAACACTGAAACATTCTAGAAGCAATTGGTGCTCACTTATTGCTATACAGAAGTGTTGCAAAGTCAAACAAAATACAATAATTGTAAAATTAATCATGAATTTTAAGCCAGTGGATATAAAAGTTTTGTAATCATATAGGAACATTACATAAAAGAGAAACTTGAAGAGTTACAAACAACATCAGACTAATGAAATGTGTTGATAATGTGGTTTAATAAATATGTAAACCAATAAACAAATATATGCAAATTATTCTAATGAAGGAGTGAAATATCTTGACGAAGCAAGTAAGCAGACACTGATGAACAGTTACAATTTTAAGATATAATGCAAAGTTCAATTGGCATTTTTATAGGCTGTGCACAGTTGTTCAATAACAGATTGTGTGTACCATTTCCTAGGATACATTGGTATGCAATAGGCATTTAGGTAATTCTTACTGCAGTTGAGCATTGGGCAAGTACCCCTGAACCTGTTGTTACACAATAAAGTGGTTCCATTTGTCTCTGAATGTAACTGTCACCCTTCGAAGAAGTTTGAAACAGCAGACCAAAATACTGATTTATTTAGTTTATTCAACATGCACACCATTTTGAACAGTATTTTCCAACCTTCATTTAGCCATGGTCCTCATAATCATAATAAATTGTGATGTTCACTGGGGAAATACAGATGAATCCGGTTGATCACATAGCCTGACACTTGCTTGATGGAATTAATGGCACCACAGCTTTCATCTGGTAAATTTTTTGAAGTGAAATATGCGATTAAGTAATACAAATCTACAACTAAAAATGAATATCTAGTTCATGCAATTGAACATTATGCCAGTGGATCTTAACCTTTTCTTTACCACGCCTCCCTTAAGGACTTGTCCTTTGTGTCAAGTCCCCCTGGCTATAAATAAGTTAAAAAAGCAAATGTACAGTTTGGTAAATTTATTTATCAAATCTCAATGTTGTACAGCACCTTAGGGCTCGCTCCCCCCTGAAAATTCATTGATTCCCCCCAGTTAAGAACCACTGCATTCTGTGATTAACTGTACTATTTTCTTTACCTGTGAATAGTTTTGCTTTGGGATTCCAGAATCATATGCAATAAAGTTTATGCATTTAACCGATATGCATATAACTGGACTAATCTGTACACAATTTTGTAACGTTTTTCCTGTAGAAGCTTTTGTCCAGTTACAAAAAAATTTGCCATCAGAATCAATTCTTTGTTTGGTCTCTTCAAATATCAAATTGCCCCATTGTGCGGTTTGCACCCTCTGTTGAAAACCAGCAATTTGAAGTGAAGTGCTGGTGCTATTTCCAGTAAAGTGCTGTCAAGATGTATACTGTTTGCATTTTTCCAAAGGTTCCCCCATAGTCTGGCTGAATCTACTTTGACCCTTGTGTGGAAATTTTGTAGAATGTCACTGATTGTTTTTGCTGGGTGTCATTATATACTTTTTACCCAAAATATACCTTATATAAAACATATAATTCACTTTTTGTGCAAATAACCCAAACTTATGTATTCTTTTTTAGTTGTATGCTTTAGATTTTCAATTTACTTGGTTTGGATTGGGCTTTGTAATGGATGTAGTTTTGGCTGTGAAGAAGTATGTATCAAAAATGATAACAGACAGTGGAGGTGGAATGAAGGTGTTATTGATGGACAAGGAAACCACTGGAATTGTCAGTGTTGTATATGCAAGGTCTGAGATTTTGCAGAAGGAGGTTTACCTGTTTGAAACCATTGATTCTGCACCCAAAGAGATAATGAAGCATGTCAATGCAATAGTGTTTGTTCGACCAACTAAAGACAATGTGCAACTTCTTTGCAAAGAGTTAAAAAATCCACGGTATGGAAAGTATTACTTATATTTCAGCCATGCCTTAAGCAAAACAGATGTAAAGATTTTAGCCGAAAGTGATGAACATGAACGTGTATGTGATGTCAATGAATTCTTTGCCGATTTTTATGCCTTGGACATTCACCACTTTACCCTGAACATACCAAATTGTGCAAGGCATTTGACTTGGAGCCTGGATCACCTTAATCGATCGTGTCTGGGTTTGACAGCAGTTTTTCTAGCTTTAAAAAAGTGCCCAGTGATCAGGTTTCAAGCAAATTCTGATATGTGCCGACAGCTTGCTGATAGTGTTAAACTTTTGATTTCTCGTGAGGCATCATTATTTGATTTTCGTCGCTCAGAATCCACTCCACTTTTGTTGCTGATTGATCGAAGATATGACCCTGTTACACCATTGTTGAACCAGTGGACATACCAAGCCATGGCTCATGAGCTTTTTGGCATCAGAAATGGCAGAGTAGATTTATCAAATAGGTCTGGAGTGAGTAGTGATCTTCATGAAGTTGTGTTATCTCCTCTGCATGATCAGTTTTATCGTGAAAATCTATACAAAAACTTTGGTGAAATTGGAACAAACATCAAGCGATTAATGGATGAGTTTCAAGCTAAAACAAGAAGTCAGCAAAAAGTGGAATCAATTGAAGACATGAAAGCTTTTGTTGAAAATTATCCCCAGTTTAAAAAGATGTCAGGGACAGTGGCCAAACATGTAACAGTTGTTGGTGAACTTTCAAAAATTGTTGCGTCGAACAACTTGCTAGAGATATCAGAATGTGAGCAGGACATCTCATGCCAAAATGATCACTCAAATGCTGTGCAGCGAATACGAGCTTTGTTACGCCAACAGTCCACAACAAGTGTTGATGCTTTACGTCTTGTGGCGTTATACTCATTACGATATGAATCTCATTCAAATAATGCCACATCTTCTTTGACTGATCAGCTGTCATCACCAGATAGACGAAGAATCATAAACGGTTTACTGCGATATGCAACTTTAGGTGGCAGATCTCATGTTTCAGGTGCTGGTGGTGGTGCAATGTCTATCACTAAAAAGTTCTTCAAAGGTTTGAAAGGAGTAGAAAATGTTTACACGCAGCATGAACCCAAGCTAAAAGATGTACTTGATCAGACCTTTAAAGGTCGTCTTAGGGAGTCTGACTTTCCATATGTTGGGACTTCATCATTGGTTGACCGACCAAATGATGTGATTGTTTTTATGGTTGGTGGCACAACCTATGAAGAAGTGGCTTGTGTCGATGCATTTAACAGAAGTAATTCTGGTGTTCGAGTTATACTTGGAGGAACTGCTGTTCACAACTGTTTGACCTTTGTTGATGAGTTTATGACAGCTACAGCATCCTGACTGCATTGCTTAGTTTACATAGACCATTTTCATTGCACTGAGATAATTGTGAACCAGACAATGATTGTGGCATTTTGTGTGTTGCTGAATCCTTTTCTTGAATGTGTGATCGTCAGTCAATGATCAAACTAGTTTTATGTTGGGTAAATTAATTCATCACTAAGAAACTACATCTGGGATTATGATTGACTGACTAAAATATTATGTTAAAAGATTGCATATAATATCTGAAATACTATAAAAATTTCACTTTATCAGAATAGAAATGTAGCAGCTTCATTGCAATAAAACAGCTTTACATGCAATTATTTTCTTAAGTGCGTATTTGTTGATTAAACTTCTAGTGGTCTCCAGGTGACTGCAAATGTCAAAAAACAAATCTTTCGAATATGAAGTTTGGTACAGTTAAACGCCTGTGCCCTATATGAGATATTACTTCTAAATATTTATGTCCAGATCACAGATCACCAGAGCAATTGATACAAACCTTGAGTCACTCACAAAATGCAAGATGATGATGAGGTTATGTTGCAGCCATTGGTGGTTGGTAAATAGTATTTATGATTAAAAGCATTTCAATTGTCATTGTAATATTTGTCAGCAAGACAGATGTCAGAAGAGTATGTGCCATGCAGAAATGCAATCTCTTACACAGATATAGCATTGTAACATGCCTATTGAACAAACGACATTTGTTTCAGTGTAGCTAAAACGGTTTTAGATGTATGTAAAAAGTTTTGAAGGGGTTGATAACACAACAGGCGACCTGCAACAGTTAAATGTTGACTTGTGTGAACCTTACCATATGATTTAACAAGAATGGCAAACTTTTCTTGAAGAGATCTTGTTAGTTTAGATTTTGGCCAGTCAAAAATATTACCACAATTCCTGGAGTTTGCATACCAGTGATTGTGATGTGTTGAAAGCTTGTCAAAATGATTGTGTCTCATAATTTAATGAGTGTCAGGTAACCACAGAAATCCATTTGTGTGCTTTTGCATACTGTTGCCAGTAACACTGAGACACCAGATGCATTACACTTTGCTTTTGGTTTAAAGTTAAAACCTTGTTAAAATCAAAAACACTTCAATGAATCTTTGGTTGATGTCGTATGTATGTGTCAACATTTTTCTCAATCACTGAGAAAATGCAAAACATTAAAAAGCACACAGGTGTCTTTGGACACCTGACTGGTTGTCATTGAATGTTTTTTGGTATTTATTTTACAAATTATGTCCTGTTGTAGCAGATCTACAGAAAATTTCAACAGTTAATAGCTCCATTTCACTGGAATTGTGCAATTATTAAGTATCCTGCTCAAAATGCACTTGATGTCTGTAAATGATTTAATAAGTACATTTTGACAAATAGCATCGAATTGCGCTTTTCATGTTACTTGCTTTCATGCAAGCACAGCAACGTACTGACTAAGTAGAAAAGCAAAGTTGTGGATGCTAACGTACAGCCATACAGATCCTGAATTGGCTTTTTTTATCCAAATATAATTTTTTGTTTTCAGCACAACTGTACAGTATATTAGTTTCAGTAGAATAGCATCACATACTGAGAGCTCAGTCACATCATATTAACTTGTAAAATGTGCCTGATTTTACCAATTTAGTTTTGCCTTGCTTTGTTTTTCACACTGCTATTTAGGCCATCACAAGTTTTCTTTTTGTCCCATATTAACTGCCACATTCTTGGTGTGTGTTAAGGGTCACTTTATTCTTCTCATATTTCAAACAACGTTCATGATAGATTTGTATATTTCCAGCATCGTTCATGGTAGATTTGCATATCTGTAGCAACGTTTATAACATCGCAAGAAAAACGGCTAGCACATTTTTATTGGTGCATGCAAGTATCTTGAGTAATATGGAAGTGAAAGGACTAACTTGTCTATATCAACCGTCTTCAAGTATCAACAAGAACTGTTCAGATATCACACCAGAGGCAATTTTTAAGTGCAGTGAGCTAAAATCCTGTTGGTTGATTGTATGATGATAACCATTTTTTCACAGCATGTTTTGTTGAAAACCTTGTAATGTTGGAGAGTATTAGCTGATAACTACGTGAAATTTGCAAATCGTTTTTCATAGGGCTCAACTGATAATATTTTTTGGGCCAACACCTATTTTACAAATATTTAATGGCCGCTAACCCGATGTTTTTGCATAACTCAAACCACAGTTAAAAGACAGTACAACGCACATTAAGCCACCTCACGAGAAAATTGGCGTCTCAGTGGTTATCAACAACAGCGTAGTGTTGGTTATCAAGAGCAAATTTCGCTTACACACATCGGTGGAATTTTGTCGATATGCCACAGAGGCATCGTTGTTATATCGGCATGCCGATGTATCGGTCGAGCTCTGCGTTCTTCAAGTGTTGCTGCATTCAAGTAGTGTAGTTTTAATAAAACACAGGGACATGGTTAAGTTAAAAAAAACTACTGAGCTCTGTGATAAAGATGTCTTTGTTGTGGTCATCTGAGGAACACTGTTGCAGCTCGTTTGAGAAAAGCATGTTCACGTTTATGATACAAAGTTCGTATGTGCACAACATTCACATCGCAAACAAATAGTAAAAAAAACTACTAAAGCTTTAGTCCTATACGCAGAATTACTAAAAATTCCAGGTTTTGAAAAAAACGATTTTATCTAAACAGATGGGAACATTTTTCCTTAACTACACACTTAGTTGCGCCACAAAATGAAGTGTGCAATTAGGAGCAAAACCAGCCAACACCAATACCAGAATTTAAAAAGCTTTGCTGTTATTGGTGTTGGCTGGTTTTGCTCGTAATGCTGATCTTTATTCTTGCTGCAAATTTGTGAAAACGAAAGATGTGATCAAATGTGTTTCATGAATGTGCTGTCTATGTGTTCAAATTATTTTGTACTGTATCGGATAGTTTATCCAATTGCTGTTGCTTTTCAGTTATGCGTATTTTTTTATTGTTCAAAGTTTATTGTGCAATTGAAACGAACAATTACATACCCATGTGTGAATATTACGGAACTTGCGAAGGAAATATCCACGTTTTGTTCATTGCTCAGTGCTTATGTTGCGCATAGAATGTGCAGCACTCTACTTTTCACGTTACTCAAATTATTAGAGAACAGTGTGCAAATATAGCAAGTACATTGCTAGCATATCGTTCAAATACACACGTGACGATACAAGCTAGTAAATATTTTTTGTGCTCGCCTGGTTCGTTATACCAAGTTAGAAGCGTAAGTAGCTGATGGTGAGTTGTAATGCAGTTTTCAAGTGATTGCTGTTTCTTCGACTGTCAGTTACCCTCTGTTTGCCGATTTGTTTGATTGACAGGCTACTTTATAGCTTGCGAATGGCGTTAAGCGCAAGTGCATGTGGCGATCATGCAGAGCGCAGATTTGTTTTTTTAACAACATGCAGACTATGCTGTGGTGGGAGATGCCAGTCCCCGTCGTCTTTTGAAAAGGACACAGCGTTCCCCTACATCTGATATCAAAAAAATATCGGCACCTTTATTGTCATTTATGTGTGATTTTTCACCAGAAATAATTCCCGCCTTTTTGCGAATTTCTCAACAGAAATTATCCCTACCTAATTTTGAAGTTTTCATCAGCAATAGCCTCATTTATATTTTCGGTACTATACCACTGCATGTAGTGTAAGTTATACGCGTAATTTCGAAACAAGTAGTCCGTTTCAACGAACTGCATTGTGTTACTCGTATGGCTGCTGGTGTACTATTGGCAGTTGATCGTATAACTTATGTATATACACATATATAGGTATCCGTATATATGTTTAGCGGTATAAAATTCAAAGACTTCGTACAGTATGGCAACGTCTAATGGCGTGCCGCTGAAACCGTGGGAAATCAACAGGTCTGCGAGTGTCGGCAATCTGCGGTCATCTTCCGAAACCAGCGACGCAAGAACTCCCCCTCCAGTGCCTGCTCGACCTTCTCAGCAAGTTCGTGTTCCTTTTTTCAACTGTACTTGTTGAAGCTTGAACACCGTAGAAGCTTGAACACCGTAGCCAGATTGTAAGGTTTGCGGGGGGAAAATACATTTTAGAGGAACAAGATTTTTGTTTTTATTGCATGTTTAAAACAAATTTTTCTGGGCTCAATAAAATTTGGGGGATGGATTGGCCCCGAATACCCCCCGTGGCTACGGACCTGTTGAATACCTTCGCAGGGATTTGCAGCGAACGCGTGTTCGGTTAAGTAGCCATCGCACAAATGCATTTGTGAACGAAATTTACACGCACTTACCAGGTTGGTCTGCATGTGATGAGAAGTGGACAGTCGGATTGTTTTTGGTATCTCTGAATCAAAAGTAGCTAAATATATGGAGCTGGCCAGTATTACACGCCGTTCATTTTTTTGCACTTTGTCATTTTGCAGAGATCGTCTTTATACCAACCTTCTTATGGTGGCATCGGTTCGATGGGATACGGCGGGTACGGATCAAGCTACGGTTATGGTATGTTTTGAAGTACGCCGCTTGCCAGCTTGAGAAAGAAAATCGCGGAAGTTGTGATAACCAGGCTCAACACCTTTGTTTCTTTTGATTAAATTAAAGCAGTTCCAGCGTGTCTTACGAATAAGGCAACCAAAAGTCAAAATTTGTATGCCTTTTTAGAGTTTCTGAACCGTCCACGAACCAAATTTCACGCTGATACCATGAGCGACTCCCAAGTTATTAGGTCAAAACTTCCTGCATCACGTTTTTTCCTCTTCATCGATATTTTGTCAAAGCTACAACAACAGATGTTGACATGTAGTTGCAAGTTTAGATGGGATTCTGACCAGGCCTATTTCTTTTTTATGAAAAAATCGTTGATTCCGCGTTGTTAGAAACGGTCCAAATCCCACTGTCTGTTACTCGACGCTTTCTGTTGGTTCGAGCAAGAATGCGTTTCGAAGGTTAAGCCTTCGTTTTCACAGGAGGATATGGCATGTACGGTAACGGGTTGTATGGGTCGTCTGGCTTGTACGGCGGCTCTTATCGGGCGTACGGCTCAAGTATGCCCGGAGGTTTCACACAGCAAGCAGAAGAAAGCACTAGGCAAGCTTTTCAGTCGGTGGAGAGCATAGTGCGGGCATTCACTTCGGTAAGTACTGCTCTTTTTTTAACTTCATCTCAAGCGCTCCGCGACGAATGGCAATGATAAATTACACTTAGCGAATGGCCGTTTTCGTATACTGACAAAAGCAACCAAAGAAAATTGTTCAACATGGATCCTCGCAACTACTGTGCTTCTCATGTAGCATCTGTTGGATTTCTGGTTTCTTATTTGTGCACATGGGCTTTGGAGGGGGAGACAGAGGTGGGCCTTGGCCCCCTGCATTTTGAAATTTTCGGCAAAAAAGGTTGTTTTCTTAGTTTCGAGTGGGAAAAATCGAATTTCACCACTTCTGCCCCCCCCTGGAAAAATTTAGGAAAAATCAACTAGTGGCACCCCCTGGAAAAAATTCATTCCAACGCCCATGTCTGTTCGTCGGCTTGCTCTGACGATACGTTAACGGCGCTTTTCGTCGTAGGTTTCGACAATGTTGGAGTCGACCTTGGGAGCTGTGTACAGTTCATTTCGTGCTGTGTTAGATGTCGCTGATCATTTGTCGAGAGTCAAGACCACATTTTCCGACATCTTGTCTTCTATCGCCGTAGTCAGGTACAGATTCTTTTTGAATAAGAGCTGATGATGCCTACTTTGTAGGCGAAATATATACTCTGCAAGATCTTAGTGTCTGATTCTGTGCTGAGAAAGGATTTCTTTCCACAGACAGTATTCAGGTACAGTTTATAAGTGTTTCATAGGGATAGTAAAAATAGCTGACTTGGATCGACCTCGCTAAGTTTTGTGTTTGTATTTGATGTCTTAAACCGTTTGTGTTGACGAATCAAGTCGCTCACAACAGTTACTTCGGAAAACGGGGGCCTTGCCAAGTTGTTTAATCGTCAACCATTTTCGGAAAGATTTTCGTATGCAAATCGACCCCTCTTTCTTCTATTCAACATTCATCATTTTATCGATGGATATGCTGTCTTACAATCCGGCTACCAAGAAATTCCTGCATAGCGCTAAGCTGGGACGTAGCAAGTTAGCAGGACGATTATAAATGATAGAAGACCAGTAGCTGAACTGAACAATCTTATTGCCCACAAGCAGACGGGAACGACTTTCGCCTTCCTTGCAGTTCTTCCCTCAGGTTGACGCCAACCGCGTCAGACGACCACGTCGCGTCGTAAACCGTGTTATGTTTTCTCTTCGCTTCCGACCTTTAAATTTATTGCTTGCCTTTGTTTCAGATTTCTGCGATTTCTGTACCGGCGAGCGATGGCCGTCCTTCGACTCAGACCATACGACGAAGCGTGGGAAGGAGCCGGGCCGAGTAGTTCCGCCTCAGTATGTTGCGAAATCTATCATTTTGTTTGCTCTTGAAACAGCGTTGGGAGGGCCCAAGCGGCAAGCGTGCAAAACATTCACACACTGCTGCAACAATAGAGTGATCACGGCGTGCTACTCTGTTATAGCCTGTTCGCGCCACATTCATATAGGTGCTATTCTTAGCGCGATGTTTGCGTAAGGAACATGTCCAAGACCAGAGCCTTTCGCGCCACGAGCGTAGTATTTTGAAAAACTAACGAAGCACTTGCTGAATACTCACTAAAAGCCCGTTGTATGTTTTTCATTCCTTATAAAATCTAATGAATTTCGTCTCTAATTTGAGACACATTCAGTGTGTGGTTGCTTTGCCAGATTTTTTCGAACTCTTGTTCCTTTTATTGCTCGGCTCAATTTTAATCTGCAAGACTTGTGTTCAAGTGCCCATTTGTTCTGACAGTCAGTTGCGCATTTAGGATTGTTCGTGAGCAACGGCGCCACGCGCGTGTATAGCCCTAAATTAATTGAAAGGTGTACACGCGACAGACACCATGGACTGTAATGCCCGTTTCACCGCTTCTTAATTCACTTTTACCCGCATGGACGCATTTTGGTTGTAGTCGCGTACACTTAGCACTGGTTTTCAACATGGGGTCACGAGCCCTTTTTGGAGGGGACGCAGACAGAGATGGGTAAGCCCTTGAGTTAGGCCTGCTAGAAACTGGTTTTAACGTGTTTGTTGCGATTGGATGACGATAGTGGGTTCGTTAAATTATAGTGGTTTGCTGGAATGGGCCACGGTACAAGAAATAGGTGAAAACCACTGCTTTAAAGTAATAAGTGGTGTTCATCAGTTTAGATGACTTGTGGCCAACTCCGCAACGCATGTCGCCTTTTCATTGGAACTTCAGTGCAGCAGCGATATTGTCCGCAGTGGCATTTGGTTGCGCTGGAAAACAGCAAACCCAAGTATAGGTGCCATAGAAGCCACAAAGTCGTCAACGCTGCCAGTGAGAGCAGCACCTTCAAACTTAAACATCCCATCTCGCAAGAAAGTACTACAGCGAATGTTAAGGCCGAGACGCTCAACCACTTGTTCAGCACAGTTATGCCTTCCTTATTGTTTCTTTTTCCAGGGAGCTTGTGGATCCCAGAACCAGAAGAAATCATGGCCGATCATGTTGTTCGTCGCGGTCGTACTTGGTGGTCCATGCCTGATATGGAAACTGTTACAAGGTTTCAACTCCTCGAAGTAAGGGTTTGGTGGAGTCTGTATTCGATCTGATGGCAGTGTGTGTGTGAAAATGGCTGTTGATTTTGTTCCTTTCTCGGTTTAGCAAATCACGTGGCGATCTTTATTTCTGACTTACGCCACGGTCTCCTTTGAAAATTAACAGCCAGCAGAGCAGGGGTTCTTAACCGGTGGGGCACGCCTGCCCAGGCTGGCTCAAGTCCATACGCGTTCTACAACATGGAAAGTTTGATCAGTCAATTTACCAATAAATGCATCTGTTTTTCAAACTTATTTAGAGTCAGTCGGGACTTGAAACAAAGGACATTTACTTAAGGATGGCAGAAAAAAACTCAAAAAAACTCACGAACAACTATCGCGTGAGCTCAATTTTGTTGTAAAATGTGAGGGGGACAGCTTGGCGTGAAACCAATATATTATGTGGGATATCATGGCATATTATATCCCCGCTGTCTGAAAAAGTGGGGGGACGCATCCCCCGTGTCACCCACCCATGAACTATCGTAGAGAGATGTTTTTGTTGTCCCTTTGCATGCCTCGTGGCAAAGAAATGCTAAGACAAGTGCTCCGGCAATCCAACGAACTAGAATTATAACACTAGTCTGGTTGGATGCAAATTAAAGGGTTCGTCCATAATTAGTTCATATTTCCTACAACACAAGGCTGGCGACTCAAACTTCAAAGACATGAAGCATTTTAATTTTTGAAAAGCCAATATCGGGAAGTCACAGAAGAACTGACTCCATCTTAAAACTTCGCAATGTATAGTTACCAGTTCTGTATCTTGTGAATTTTCGGGCAGATGTAACTGTGGAGTTGCTACGACTTGCTGCTTGCTTTAAAGCTTAACCGTTTTGTCAGGATATTGTGCATATCTTTCTCATCACTCCACACGAGTATTTGATATTTCAAATCACTCAACTTTCGGCATCCGCTTAGTTGGTTCAATGGTTGGCTTATTTTTTTGCCCACTTGTGATGTACCTGTTTCGCAGCGCATTAAGCGAGGCAGCAGATGTTGCTCATTTCGGGAATATCTGATATCTCAAACACTTATCATTCAAAGCGGAAACCCACAAGATTTGGTCTTAGGCTCAGCATTAACGCAAATACGTGCCCAACTATGTGACCTGGTGTTCGTTTTGGCCGTGGTGAGAATAGCACCCATTTCATGGGCAGATGTAACGTTTTTGGCGCTTGTTACCCTCGCTGTAGCTCCCGTTACGTTTCAGATCGTCGACGCAGTCGTGGGTGAGTGGCGAGGGTGATCACGTGATAGCTAGAGTCGAGTACGACTTCCGGGCTGAGGGCGATGAGGAAATTTCGCTCCAAGCGGGCGAAACCATTGTTTTGGCTCCAAGAGGTTGGACAGTTTTGTGTGATGGCGATTAAGATCGGGTTTGTAACAAAATTCAACAGCGGGCGTTGATCGAAGCGACATTTGTAATTTATCTAGTGACATTTGTCTTTGATTGAAGCGACATTTGTCATTTATCGAAGTGACATTTGTCGGTGATCAAAGTTCTATTTGCCATTGATAGAAGTGACATTTGTCATTGATCGTAGCAACATTTGTGATTGATCGAAGCGACATTTGTCAGCCATCATTCGATGCGTGGCAATGAAATCAGCCACTGCTGTAAAATCAATTGAATGCACAGGCTTGTTATGGTTGCCAACGACGAAAGATGTTTTGTCAATTCCGTTTTAGTGCTGTACTGAATACACACGGGGTAGATAATCCTGCCTTCTCAATACAAGCTAGAAGCTTGGACTGCTGGTGGAAAAAACAAGAAACAATATATCTTTATCGTGCATATAAGGTTTACTGCCTGTTAATTTCTTTCGTTCTGCATCACCCTCAGCGCTGCTGATACCTGTAGAAGGCGAATATTAGGTGCTGGTGTCAACCCAAAGATTTTGTGCCTAATTTTTGGAATACCTTTTGTTCAATTATTTGTCTTTTGTTAAATTACGTCGTACTATCGCGGCGTTTCTCATTAATGTGGAGAGCAGCTTCTGTAACTCGGTTGCATCGCATAAATCAGGTTCTACCAGTGAAGTGCGCAACTATCCGCCTGATTCATTTTTACCCCACTGTGTATGGAGAAAAAATAATTAACAGTCACATTCTATCCAGGGTTCACACGCGGTATTGAAAGTATTGAAAAAGTATTGAATTTCAAAATCAGTTTTCAAGACCTTGAAAAAGTGTTGAATTTGGCCAAAATGTACGTTAGGTATTGAAAAAGTAAGGAAATTCTTAATGGAAAAGAATTTTGAAGTATCTGAGCAGAATTTTACTGAAGACAAAGTAGTTCATTACATTGGTCAACAAAAAATTTGTTGCATTGATGCAAACACTTGTTCTTACTTAATTTGGGGGCGCTGATTTCAAATCTGACCTTAGTTTTTTTTCTGTAAGCTATACTTTCTTTGTAATTCACGATTTTTAATTTTTTCGTGCAGTGAAACAATTAACAATACTTTCACATGAATGTCATTGAAATAATGTAGACAATTAGCTTAAACATATTTGATATGATGCAAAACCTACTTGAAAGCACCTGTATCAGGGCAAAAATTGACACTTATGACTCTTGCGTTTGTACAGATCTCTCGAATAATCACGTTTAATGCTCCAGCACTAGTCTGATAACATATGATGAGCCCCTCTACCTTGGTAGCGCCCTTCTGTTGCCATGAAGCCCTGGTGGGACCACTCTCCCTGTTCATCACTGAAAGCTCCAAGGTTTTCTGGAAATTTCTCCAAACGACTGAACACGAAGTGCATTTTGATGATGCTCATTTTGCACCTCAAATCATGACATACTGAGAACATCTAGCCAACGGAATCTTCACAATTTGTTTTTTTTATTGCCTAGAAAATTCTTCATCACTTCCACAAAAGACAACCACGCTGCTTCTTAACATTTATTGTTTGAATAAAAGCTTGAACAGCATAGGGCCTACTCACAGGGAACAGGTAGCCTACTGGTTTAACCTGGACAAGTGCACATTGCTCTCACGACTCAACACCTCACAAACCTACCAACAGCTTGCCCAATTTTGTCAGGTACCGGCAGCTATTTGATCTTGAAACCAAAAAGATTTACTTCCACCTACTCTGCCATGTTTAGACAAACTACAGACAAAGGAGACTAAGAATGGTGATATGTACTGTAGGCCTACAGCAAACCTGAATGCATACTGCATGCAGACATAGGCCTTACTTTCACTGTTTCAGTGAACAGGCAGCCTAGCCTTCACATTGCCCTCAATACCTCAACTAGCCTACCGACAACTTGCGCAATTTTATCGCTGTGTTTGATTTTAAACAGCACCAGAAACATTGATTTTCACCCGTTGTGTCATGTTTTCGACCAGTTGCTCTCAACCGCTGTGTAATGTTTTGATTGAGAGTCACATGCGACTCCCAAGCAACTTTTATGCGGCCCTTGGTAGTATTTCAATAGAACCTCTATTATTTTGTGTAACAGACTTTGTTCTGCTATAAAGCAAAATGTGCCAATTGACCTGCGTTAGAATTTCTTTAGTGTGGCCCTCTAGCCAATTTGGAAGTCTGGATTTGGCTCCGCTCAGCGAAAAGGTTGAGAATCGCTGTTTTAGACAAGCTACAACACAGGAGTCTTATGGCCCATGTCACTGCGCTGCAAGCTACTTCAGCAAATTCGCAATAAGTACTTAACCCAGGGCTGTCGCCAGCGGGGGGCCAGTGGTGTTCGGTCCTCCCATTTAAAATATGTGTCCTCCCATTTTCATATTTGGCACCCCGTTTGCTGCGTACATCTAATATTGTATTTTTAAAATGTGCCCCCCTTAGTTATATTTGGCCCCTTCCTGTGGATTCCTAGCTACAGGCCTGGCCCGACCAAGTGAAAATCAGTCCGCTATCACAAGCTAATGTTGACAAGGGTTCAGAAAAATCTATAGGATTATGAAAAAAATGAAGAGTTACTGAAAAAAATGAAGAGTAGTATATTAAAAATGCCGATTGCAAGAAATTATGTAACAATGCCGATTGCAAGAATTATGAAAAAAATGAAGAGTAGAATATTAAAAATGCCGATTGCAAGAAAACCAGAGCATACGGAAGAAAACTGATGGCAGATTTGAAATCAGCGACAAAAAATTGTATAGAATCAGTTAAAAAAAACCCATGCAACAGAAAATGAAAAAAAAATGTTCCCCTGTGTTATATATGCAGGGTGCAAAATTTAGTTTCATGGTTAAGAATTTCTACAAATGAAGAGAGGTAATGGAATTGAACTTTTTAAATTTAGTATTGAAAGGGTATTGAAAAAGTATGGACATTGATTTTTTTAAATGTTTGGGAACCCTGTCTATCATTGCTTCAATTCTATAAGCTGTTGCTGTTCGCATTCAGGATTTCGAAAAAGACACTGCCGCCGCTCATTGCTTGCCGTCACTGCCAAATTCTACTCTTCAAACGGCAAGGGTACTCCATCTCGATTCGTCTTCTCATATGCATCAAAAGCTTTTAGAAAAAATTTTACACATTTCACTCTTTTCAGCCCTGCGCAGGGAACAGTAATTGCGCGTGACGCGCGAACTCAACTGAAGACACAAAAACTACTGCGTGCTGCGTGTTTCTGGAACACGTGACCTCCGGTCAAACTATTTTTGACTTACTTTGCAACATCTTTTACTCATTTCTTAAATCGTATCTTGGCCGTGAAACAATCATTTTAAATCAATATCAGCACTTAACCCTGCGGTCTATTTATCCCAGCGCTCACCAACGCGGTGCCCGCGGCAACCATGGTAACCTCAAAGACCACGTGGGCCGCCCGCCGGCCTGTTCTAAAAATAACATTAACATGGTCAGTGCCATCATGTAGATGAATATCATTAACTATAACGAAAGTAACATAATTAAAGGTAAATTGAGGGAGTTTTTTATTGTAGAAGTGTGTATCAAACTGATACCCCCATCCGCATTAATCGGTACCCAAGAAGTAGCTCTCAGTTTCAAAAAGGCTGGTACCCCTGATTTATCTGAAGTGCAGCCAGCGGTCTAAGAGCTGCACTAACACATCAGTATGTTGCAAAACACTGACTAGAAGCGATTAACCGCTTCTCAGGTGACCGCAGGGATGTACAGACATCTCAGCAGAGGAGCACATCTTGAAACAATATGTTGGCGGAATATCACAACAGGTATCCTTCGGGTGTTGAAACATCCGAACCTCTATTATGTACTTGCAGGACGTTGTTGAAAAAAAAACTCATACACTATTTGATTTTTCTCCGAAAGTTACGAAAAGTCACAAAAGAAGAGATTTCTAACGTTTTCTACGCACATGAAATTTTATAAAAACGGGTCTTTCGATGCCCAGATGATTCGGTTTGTTTTCTTCAATCAAGAATATCCTAGAGCTGCACAAGACTATATCCTGCTATGCAGCAGGGGCGTGACGAGTGTAGATGGCGACCGGGGCAAGAAACAAGTTTAGCGACACCATGTTCGGACCTGAGGTCTTTCGGGAGCAAATGTGTTGTACTGAAGAAAGGTTTTTGGGACTTTCCGGTGCCCGGGTCATTGTGCACCCCTTGCCACCATCGGTACGTCTTTGCGCTGCAGTGTTCCCCGTGAAATTATTTGTCTGTATCGCATTCTCCGACACAACAAACAAACCGAACTCCAACTGTCGATTACATAGGTATAGGAGCAAGAAAATTTTTGGGGGTGCAAAGGATTTTTGCCCAAAAAGTTGCCATGCAAATTTTGCCGATCGTTTTTGGTGTGGCCCGGTCTTTACTTGTTTTTCTGCAAACGTTGGGCGCCATTTTTGCTCAGATTCTCATGGATGCTGCCGAGATATTTGGGGATTTTGTCCGGATTTTCAGAGATTTTGCCCAAATTTTCAACAAATCAAAACTTTTGGGGGTGTGCACTTGCGCCCCCGTCTCCTACACCAGTGATCGATTAGATGACATTAATAACAA
>Ga0210059_1005812_pt1 | contig 19805 bp, 7 predicted proteins | sample Ectturendosymbi2_FD_188042 | JGI IMG/M metagenome (GOLD analysis project Ga0210059, IMG submission 188042) | Ecteinascidia turbinata endosymbiont from Florida, USA - Sample 2 (SPAdes) (version 2) | ecosystem: Host-associated > Tunicates > Ascidians > Unclassified | place: Key West, Florida... | reverse complement strand
TGAAAAATTTTTGGGGGGCCACTGGGGGGGGGCAGGCAAAATTTGGGGGGGGCAGTGGCCCCCCCTAGCTCCGCCCCTGTTTATTATTATTATTATTATTTTCAGACCTTTAAGACGTTTTAAGCAAAGCTGACTGGTTGCCTAAAACTTTTTAACACGAGAGCGTGACGTGTTATGACACCTTTGTTTGCGAACAAATAAAATATAACAGAGCGCCACATTTTGAAAAACGTCTACACAGCAGATTTTTGCATTCAACAAATCCCAACCTGAGAGATATACGGAATATTTCAGAAGGAATCCATGCAATTTAGCGATCTGGATGCATTTTACTTAGTTTACTTTATACAGTAGGATATACAGCTTTGCACACATTTTCCAGAAGAACTTTATGCCAGAAGAGGACGGAATCAAACTGTGTTTGAACTTCATAAGCAAGTTTCAAGTCTGTCAAAATCTTTTACTAAACAGCTTTTACTTCAATTCTTTCGCGTGAAACTTCATATTGAGCTTAATAACGGGTAACAAGTGCCGATGTGAACAGCTCACACAACACACCATGTTTTCAAAACTAAAACCACGTTCCTATTTAAAATATACCTGGTGAATCAAAGTTTTCTTGGGAAAAATCTTCTTTGTTTTGGGTTTTTGTTGTATCTTGCCTGGTTCCAGTGGCCTGACCGGTCATTCGGTCAGAATGGTCGTCCACGATGCTGCCACAAACAGAAAAAGGTGCTACCTGGTTTAAAATTAAATAGCATAGGCCATAAAAGTTTGTGCCGTAGAATGTACGTAAAACAATGAAAACGTTTTTAACAAGAAAGTTGCAACCTATTTTCCCAAGCAACTGTAAATGGCTATCGCAAAAAGTGCGACACGCACTTCAAACATGCACCTAATTTTGGAAGATGGTCTTGATTTTCTAAACTCAAAAAACACATTTTTGTGATTTCGACGAAGCACCTCATTAAACGTGTTTCTATTCAATTTGCGTTTCTTCATTTAACGACTGTTTCAGACAACAACTGAATCTGTAGCTACAACGGAATATCAGGCTCAGATAATTTAATGTCACCCTTGTTAGTCTACCGTCAACATTGGCGCAGCCCACATTGTTGAGCGTGGCGTGGACAAATGTTTGATTTTAGGCGAGCAACAGTATTTTGCTTGGGACGCCGCTTCTCAAAACACAATCTTTCTAGATATGGCAACAATTCGGAGGGGAATGGCTTCCTGGGTCCCACTCGCTACGCCTATCACCGTCAACAGCTTTAAAAATGTTGGTAAACATAATCTCAAATTTTTCTTTAAATTTCTTTTCGTCTTTCAAAGATTGCAAAATTTTCTTAGCAGACACTGTTGGATAATTCGTAACTTTTTCGTTTTGTTTACACATTTTTCTTCTCACACAAAAATTCAACGCCCAACGAATTCTAAGGAAGGTGTAAATAACTATGTCAGGTTTGATTAAAGCAGAGCCTATATTTTACAGTCCATCCGCAATTCCTGCAAATATTCTCAAGTTTCCCTTTAAACCACGAAATTTACCATTTTTCGTAGATACCTAGTAATAATCATAAATAATGCGTAGCATACCTGTCTCCGCATGGATTCAATCTAGTGATGTTTACCTCATCAGCTTCCGCATGCTTTTTCTGTCAAGAAAATATGCTGTTTGGAAGACAGTTAGTTTTCAAACAACACGTAGCAGCTCACGAATTAAAGTAGTTGTGAAGGATGCAGAAGCAACCTTCCAACACATACGTAAAAATGGGAAAAAATACATCGAAGAAATATGTGTCTGCAAATGATTTTTTTGTGCAAGGCTTCTTGTGTTTTTCAGCAAAACACAATGTTAGGATTTACCAACCTGGCCTGGAATCATGCGGCAGCTTCCAGGTCAATCGATTTGACCGATGAGACGTTGGTAATGAACGCCCGGAGCAAAATCCTGAAGATCGAGCAACTTGAACAAACCTGCCGGGTTCACCTTCGCCACAGCGACGCTACAAACACCTTCATTTATCTTTGAAATGGCGAATTGCGTTGATTACAAATTTCACGCTTCGCTACCACACGCTCATAATGTCAAGCAGTGACTGATGGATAATTCATAGGAACATTACGACGAAAACTTTTTTTCGTCTTACAATTTTGCTCGCAATTGTCTGCAGCAGATTCAACCAGACAGTTTGACCTTGTTTCGGAAAAAATGTTGCGAGATCACTGATCTGTGACGAAATAGCAGTGACAGCCCATGAGGTGAAAAAAGGTTTAATCGGATTAGAACCTGACGCTTTCGGCATGCTTTCACCCTGGTTTCATTTTTTCGCTGAGACATTTGTCCCATAACAATATTGAAGACATTTGTCCCGTCAATATCAGAGACATTTGTCCCGTAATGACATTAAAAATCTCCGTAACAGTATTCACTAGCCCAGAGTTGCAAGTCGGGCCGGGTTTCGGGCTTTAAGTTTGTCAAAATATTTCGGCCAGATTTCGGACCTGCATACAAAACTTTTTTATAACATTCAGAGCGACGTTTTTTCTTTCGTGACGTGCAATTGTTGTGTTCACCCGTGTGACTTCCGTGAGCGAAGCGATTGTTATTTTTATTCAGCTAATTCTGTTTGAAAACACAGCTGCGTTCTTTTATTCTCTGCTCGGATTATTCTCGCACCCTTTTGGGAAGGCGACAGCTGTGAGGACATTGGCAAGCGATGGCGTTGCGTCAAAGAGATCAATCACTCACGCGATTCTTGGCTAGTTTTAAGAAACGATGACCTACAAACCGCCTTTTCAAACCTATAGCACTGTTATAGATAGTTTCGTGTATGCCTACAGCGCCATCGTGGATAGTTTCGCGATAGTTTATTTTTTTTCTTGGGAAACATTATATTCCGCAGTATCATCGTCGACTAACAAGCTAAGTTTGTGCTTGTTTAAGCCAATATGTTGGTCAAGGTGATTTCTGTTTTGAATGTGATAAAGCCGTGTACCTGCAGCTCTACCCGTACACTACGTTTTCTTGATACCACGCAATTGCGCACATTTTGACTCACTCGGTAAATTTGGCTTTCGGGCCTGAATCGGGCTTCAAAAATAATGTCGGACTCGGGCCGGATCTCGGGCTTACGATTTCGGGCTCCGGCCGGGTCGGGGCTTCAAAATGAGGCCCGTTTACAACTCTGCGCTAGCCTATCTTTTCAGACATTATGACTGAAGTGACTTAATATTTTTCGGTCATTTAAAAAAAAATTGGTCTATGGCCGAAAAAATAAGCCCAGGCTTCACCAAATGTGCTCAATATGTTATTATAACGTATAAATAAGAACATTTATGAAAAACTCTAAACAATCTGAAAAAAGTATTTAAAAAAATTGTTACGGCCGGGCACAGGAGAAACCCAGTCAGCACATGGTGCACAATCGAAATATCAACCGTGTGATCAGGATCGTAAGCTCTACGTAATGCCACAAGGTTGTTGAGATGCAGTTGAGGAAGAAAAAGGTATTTTGTATGCTTCCAGAAGTACGTAGAGATGAAAGCTACATCCAGTTGGCATTTGCTTCGAACCTTCGCGTGATCAGTGTGAGTTGTGACAAAACTCTGACAAATGTCTTCTGTTCAAACTAGAACAGCAGACTCATTTCTTGTGATTGCTGAATTGCAAAGGCACAATCGCATAGTTGGGAACGTTGAACAGAATACCTGCTAGCTAAGAGCGCAACCTAAGAAATATAACTTAAAGTTTTGCTTCTGTATATTGTCTCAAACATATTGTGACAGCAGTCCTCGATCGAAGAAAAAAACACGGATCGTGTCTTTCGTAGAAGCCTGTTTGAATGTTCGAAACTTGAAGTTGGGTTGTAACGTCGCGAATTTTAAAAGACATTTCTACGAACAATCCCTGCGTGACCGCATTGACCAACTTTCTGGCTGAACCGCATTATAATATTGCTCCTCAGCAGAAAGTAAAAGCGATATTCGTGGATGGCATATTTTTCAAAAATGCCCAAAACAGGCCTGGCAAATATTAGCTTTATTTTCATCCGGAGTGTTCACCAATCGGACATCGTGTCTTTTCTTGTAAGCTTGCCTGCTTCGTCATTGCTAGTTTCGCAGTATGTCAACTGCACGTGTAGGTCTAGTTAAATAAAGACTAACTTGAGATGAAACGGACTGCTCTGCAACAATTTATTTAAGTAGAACTTATCGTTTTTTTGTGTTATGGATAAGTATATGAGGTCGCGAGTATTTGATACCGATCCTAGCTCTCTACACAGCTCAAATTGGCTCAAGGCACTGGCACCATTGGAAACGCTACTTTCAAAGTTATACACGCAACATTGACGATGTTGCGTACCACGACAAGCTTAGTTCGGTGCATACATACAACGGTACATACTTCGATGTACAGTCAAACCGTTACCAAATCCACTCATCTGGGCGCTTATCCACATCCTAGCATGCAAAGTGTTCTGAAGAACGTTCAAGAGTACAACTGGTATTCGACTTCACACATCTGAATTGCGTAACTTCGAAGTGCCACTTTTCCCAGAGGAAAGCATGCAGCCTTTGAAGCTGACGATCAACTGTATCAGTTCGGATTCAAGAATGCTGTTCCCTGCCTCCAGCATGAAATCAATAACATCATTGCCGCTTACTACTGCAAAGGAATTTTTGCTCATTTTGACGATATTACGGCGTGTGGAAACACTCTGCTCTTTCTCAACGAGGGCAAATGCACGTATGCCAACGCCAAGCACACTATCGTTTTGTTGGGGTATCGAACATCTAAACGAATTTTGCAACCGGATCCGGATCTACTGAAGCCTGTACTGGATATGCCAGTCCTGACAAGTCCCAAGAACAACTTTGTGTTAGCATGCACAAGAGTACACTTCATGAAATTAATGATTCTACTGTGTCACGCGGGCATCATTCGCTTGTTCCATTTTGTCTGCTCTAAGAATTTGCCATATTCCATGGAGGATGAGCGCAGAACGTACAGCAGTGTCGCGTGTGCAGAAATTAAACGTGAAGTTCTACAAACCGCCGTCTGATCAACTCATCAACAGCACACAACCGTTTGAACGCGCGTGGATTTCAAAGGACCGTTGCCATCGTCGACCAAAATCACTTTGCGAAGTTTCGCGTTTGGCGTATCAGTTGCGACATGGTTGAGTGGTTCTGTGTATTTGAAACGTCATGCACATTAATCGAAATACGATCCTGAAGTGAAGGAGCATGAACTTGTTCATGCAACTCTCAAATTATGCTTTTGTCCGTTTTCCTTCAGGCAGAGAAGCGTCGTGCCTTTGCGGACATCTTCATCAGGTGCGCAGGACTTTAAAGCCTAACTTTCAAGTGAAACGGCCTGATTTGAAACAAACTAACTAGATGTCATGCCAAAAGAGAGCAACTGAGGATAAGACTTAAGAAAGTGCTTGCTACCGACAAGCAGATGTTTTCCTTCTCTTATTTAATCTCCTTTAGAAAAATCTTGGCAACTAACATTCTTAATCAGAAGAACTTACAATTTTATTGCTGAGACTGCTCAGTGGCAAACGTACTATAATTTTTGCTTTTGACCATCTATGTTAAAAAATGATTTTATTTCGTTCGATTGTTCGGTGGACCACGAGTACCGCCCAGTGAACGTATAATTTGATGACCTTTAAACATGGCAAAAATTTGAAAAACGATTGAATCATGATGGAAAGCACAAAAACATACGTATATTTTCTGAAAAAATAAGATCTGCCAAACTGGAATAGTTTCAAAAACACAAGAGTTAACAGGAAAAGTCACATTCGAAAAGTACATTGTCGCAAAAAAATTCCCTTTCAAATAACAAATTCTGCGATTCCTGCAATTCAAGCATATTCTGCAACCATTGGCTTGAAACCACCATGGAACAAAATCAAAATCCTTTTATATGTAAAACAACATACCGTGATAACAGTTTCCGTCTTCTTACATTTTGCAGTCACTGGTGGAAACCGCAGAACGTACGATGATCCATTGCTGCGTGTACCAACACATTTTTCCGATACTGTGTCTTGATCTGAGAAGTTATTTGCAGAAGCACGAGCTGGCGCTCCGATGCTTTTTCTGTAAAAATTTAAAACTACTTTTACTTCTTATTTTGAAACATCGCTTTATACATTAATATAACCTGCTTGCAGTAGCAATACCCAAAATTGGCATTCACGTTTCGGTTTCGCAATTTCCATCACACATTTTGAAACCTTCTTAGTTAATTGTGTGCGAATTGCGTTGTTACATTTTACTGCTCAGCGTTTAAGGAACGGGAACAGAGAAACCTATTGTGAAGCATCTTTTGCATGCATAAGAAATTTACTATAACATTAAATATCAATTGTTCGAATATACCACGGACTTGGGTTCATTCTTACTCTACTGTGAAGAGCTTTCCTGGTGTGTGATTTGATTCCTTTGTGCATTTGTTCCCCAATTCGGTTAAAGATACCTGCAAAACAATCATTAAACACTTTCCTTGACTGAAACAAGCCATCTACAACGCAGTAGCATATAAAAAACGCAAGGAACAAACCTTGCTTTCAAATCAACAACCACGTCATTTGCTAAACAAAATGTACCGTGGAATTATTCGTGCTTGTTTTGTTCAGCCCAAATCCTGAATGAACGACTCAGACAGTATATTTTTCACATTATGGGTATTTTAATGGTTGTCCTATCTTTAGATGTGCGATAAGGATTCGTTCCATCAGCAGTAAATACGGTGAACACATGATTTGTTCAGTAAAGTTGTTTTGAAAAAAGGAATGCATGTTTCACTACGCGGGCATCACGCCGCATATGTGATTCCAGCGTATATGACTGTATTATACACACGTTAGACACGTAACATTATACGCCCATGTATACGCACTTTTTCCTTTTGTGTTTTTTCTGCACTGGGTCCACCATTAGTTGAATCCGCTTCGCTTTGAACTTTCTTCAAAGGACAAACATGAAGTCGCAAGTCGTCTTTTCCAGGGAACCACGTCCCGCACTTCCAACAAACTTGTTCTTTTGTGTCGTGGACATTTTTCACGTGGTGTCGGTAGCTTTTCCAGGTGGTGAACGTCTCGTTGCAGATTGCGCACGTGGCGACATCCTTCTTGTTTTGCTGCTTGGAAAGAAAGAAACGCTTCGAAAGTTGCATGACAACAGTGACTATAGGCCTATAAAACCAGCCGAAATTTTCATAGTGAATCAAAACTTTGCTTCTTTAAACTGCCTGTTTTTACATTAGGCGTTTTAACCATGTGTTTTACATAGCAAAACTACATGGATTCCATTTCACGAATCTTGATTTTGAACTCCTGTGGTTAGTTGTAATTGAATATTTATCTACTTTTGGTCGTGTAGCAAAAAACAAGTGAACTGATTCGAATCCTTTGCTTTTACTTTCCGTTTGTGATGTACAGGTCGCATTAGTTTCATGTTGGTCAAATATAGGAATGACAGGTTTCTATGCACAGGCCCGTGTGGACATTTTACTTGCGTTGCTTACATGGCATCAAGACAGACGTACATTGGTGATAGGCACGGCGTACAGAGCGAAGGAAGCAAGTGTGTGCTGTTTGTGAAAAAACGCTGCAACAACCAGTGCAATAGGAGTTTTTTTGACCAGTATTTTGGGGGGAAGAAGCAGGTGTAAACAGGGTACCCCCTGATCCAGACTCGTATGTTTTTCGAAAAAATGTTTCACAATTTTTGTTTCTTTTTTTGATAATTTTCATGTATTTTCTTTTGGCGACAATATTTCAACAAATAATTTAATTTTTTTGAGGTATTAATATTTTTTTGTTTTCGGTATTTTTCCTGTTTTCGATAATTTTTCTATTTTTGAGTTATTATTATTTTTTCCTCGTGTTTCTGATAAATTTCACATTTTTTGCTTTCATATTGTCAACTCTTTTGACTTTATGCAATTTGTTGAGACGTTTTCAGTGCAGAGGGAGACGTGCCCGTGAACTACATGCTGGAGCATATCCTACGCCTCGTACCTCTTTAAGTCGCGGAAAATGTATCATTTACCCATATTGGCCAAGTTTTTCCTCAGCCATAACTTGGCAATGGATTGCGCTCTTCAAATCCTCTGAAGAGGCAGAACGTCTGTAGTTTTGCTTAAAAAACTAATTGAGAAGTTTTGGATTTGATTTTTTGTGAGTGACGTCATAATAGGGATAAGTCTAAGCCTTTTTGCCACACATCATCATGCACTCGGACTCAACCCCAACAATCAAATTTTTGACTCAAGCGTTTAGTGAAAACTAAGCGATAATCCGAGTGTTTAAGGCCCGTGATTGGCCTTGCAGCGTTTGTGGTTCAAAAGTTCTGGCCAAAAATCAAAATTATGGCGAAAAACCCAAAATTATATTTTTTTGCCAAAATTTTGATTTTTTCCGATTAAGACTTTTTGCACGTCATCGTCGTTCATTGCAATTTCGTCACAGATCGGTGATGTTGCAACATTATAACGAAACAAAGTCAAACCTCCAGGGTAAATCTACTGCAGACAATTGTGAGAAAAAGTGTAAGAGGGAAAAACTCTTTTCATTGCACAAAACGTCCGTAACCGCCCAGCAGTCATTGCTTGACACATCCAACTGCAACAAACATGGATGCAGCTGTTTTCTGTGCTTCTGTAATAGAGAAAATAAACTATTTCGCTGCCTGCATCCGAATCACCCTCAAGTAAGAGGTGAAGAGGGGCGAGCTAACCGGATGTCGACATAAGCCGCGGCTTACAAATAAACTTTCACGGGGCGAGCTAACCGAATGTCGCTTGCACTTTTACTAATTTGGTTTGCCCCTTTCTGTAACGAAGTAAATCCAGTTGAATCATTATTGCAGAGCTCAGCAACATTTCCACTAAGAAAATGTGCCTGTACCTGTCACATTAACGCTAGCCTTCCGTTTCTTACGATTCATTTTATCCGAAATATGTTTTGTTCAAGTTGCGAGAGAATGAAATTTTGCTCAGAAATAGTGGTGATGAATACGTCACTGTAATGATATCACAAAGAAAAAGTGGTGCAATTTAGTTATGTGCATCTCCTACGTGACACAATTTGTGCAATCTGCGTATCTAGACATTGCCAATGCATGCAAAACGTTTGCCACTATAGTCGCAACAACCCAGGATAAAAGACACGTTTCGCTGGTGAAAAATGTAAGTTACTGAGTTAGGCTAATTTTAGTGAGACAACGTAGGTATGTGCTTGTCGGTAAGAGTCACTTCTTAAATGCTGTCCTGTCTCATCTGTCTTGGCATGAGATCCAGTTGTTAATGTCTATGAAAATAAAGTGCTGGTACTGCCAGGCCTAGCTGTTCTGGCCACTTTAAAAGAATATGCCATCCACGACATAGCGCTTTAATTTTCGTCTGAAAATCAATAAGTTCAATTCGGTTCAAGGAGAAAAAATTTAAATTGGTGTAGATTTTAGATTATGGTGTAAAGCTGAAAACGTGATGATATTGTTTGTTATGGCTTTCAAACGAACGTCAAAAAAATGAATATGACACTAATAACTATTTTTTGGAAATTGAAATTGACACTATAGTAATTTTTTTTCAAAAAAATTAGCACTACATTGCAAATAGAAAATTCATGCAAATTGTACACATTCTTCCACAATCTACCCAGGTAACATTTTCGGTCTTCTTATATTTGGCTAGAACACATGATCTTCCCTTGTTGCTTGCACCAACATACTTTTCCGATATTGTTTCTTGATCTGAGAATCTATTTGCAGAAGCACGAGCTGGCGTTGCAGTGCTTTTTCTGTAAAAATTTGAAACTATTTATATTTCTAATTCGGAAACTTCACTTTATTCATTAATATAACCTGCCTTCAGTAGCAAAACCCAAAATTGGTCTTTACTTTTCAGTTTAGTCATTTCTATCACACATTTTGAAACCTTCTTTAGTTAATTATGTGCCCATTACGCACCTACATTTAACATCCCAGTGTTAAAGTACCGGAACCAGAAAACTGCCTTTGAGACGTGTCTCTTGCATAAGAAACTTTTTGCAATGTTAAATATCAAGTGCTTTTGCAACAATCTCGGGTTCATTCTTACTCTATTTTGAAGACGTTTCCTGGTTTTTGATTTATTTCCTTTGTGCATTTGTTTCCCGATTCGATTAACGATACCTGCAAAGCAATCAATAAACGGTGTATTGATTCAACCAAACCAAAATTGGTGTAGATTTTAGATTATGATGTAAAGCTGAAAACGTAATAATATTGTTTGTTATGGCTTTTTAAGGAACATCAAAAAATTTAATTTGACACAAATAATTATTTTTTGTAAATTGAATTTGACACTATAGTAATTAAAAAAAAAATTAGAACTACATTGCAAATAGAAAATTCATGCAAATTGTACACATTCGTCCACAATCTACCGAGGTCACATTTTCCGTCTTCTTATATTTTGTTTGAACATACGATCTTCCCTTGTTGCTTGCACCAACATACTTTTCCGATGTTGAGTATTGATCTGAGAAGCTATTTGCAGAAGCACGAGCTGGCGTTGCAGTGCTTTTTCTGTAAAAATTTCAAACTATTTATATTTCTTCTCAAGTATGTATTTTCCACGATGGGTGTAAGCAAGGAATCGATCAGTAAATTTTTAATAGGAAATCGATTTCACGTAAAATTACGCATCCTCGGTCCTTATTCAAATAGAATCAAATAGAATTCGTGCTTTGTGCTTAGATTCTATTTGAATAAGGAGTGAGGATGCGTAATTTTACGTGAAATCGATTTCCTAAATTTGCTGATCGATTCCTTGCTCACACCCATCGTGGAAAGTACATACTTGAATAGAGATATGTGCAAGTTGGAATCATCGCAAAAAGACGAAAGCAGATGGCAGTCGACTGATTCCTCGAAAGCATACAGAAACACTAGTACTTTTAAGTGTATTTATATTTCGAATTCGGAAACTTCACTTTATTCATTAATATAACCTGCCTTCAGTAGCAATACCCAAAATTGGTATTTACTTTTCAGTTTGGTCATTTCTATCACACATTTTGAAACCTTCTTCAGTTAATTATGTGCCAATTACGCAGCTACGTTTAACATCCCAGTGTTAAAGTACCGGAACCAGAAAACTGCCTTTGAGACGTATCTCTTGCATAAGAAACTTTTTGCAATGTTAAATATCAAGTGCTTTTGCAACAATCTCGGGTTCATTCTTACTCTATTTTGAAGAAGTTTCCTGGTTTTTGATTTATTTCCTTTGTGCATTTGTTTCCCGATTCGATTAACGATACCTGCAAAGCAATCAATAAATAGTGCAATGATTCAACGAAACCGATGCCGATGTAGTATCAGTAAAAAATTTAAGGAATGAACTTCTTGATCAAGAAGCAGGTCATTTGCTGAATAAGATGTACCGAGGAAATATTCGTGCTCGTTGTGATAAGCCGAATTCATGAGTGAGGTAACACCCTTTAAGGACCGCAAACCACATTAGTGGCTTTGAACCTTTCCAGTCAATAACTCGTCAGCCGCTAGAGCTAGAAAGCTGTTCAAACCCTCTGTGGTTTTGGTAAGTCCTTTGGTTTCGACTAAAAAAAAATTGGGGAAGTTCTGGATTTGAGTTTTTTGTGGGTGATGTCACAGTGAAGGTTTACACATTTTTGGCCGAGGTTACCAGGCCCTTGGGCGCTAACTCAACGAGCCAATTTTTTGGCTCAAAAAATATTTGTGGAAATAATAATTCGAGCCTATAAAGCCCTTGATCGGCTTTCTAGCGTTGCTGGTGTCAAAATTATGCTTCAAAAAACAAAATTTTGATAAAAACTAATTTCCCACGAAGGATATATTTGGACTTTTTGGCCAAATGCCAGAACTCGCCAGCGGATTTTGCTAGAGACCTATTCAAACCCTCAAAAGTTTAGTTTCGACTAAAAATAATTGGAAAGTTTTTGATTACGCTTTTTTTGTGAGTGACGTCATATTACTTGTAGGTTCAGTTTTTTTTTGCTTACGGCATCGGGTGCTGAGCCTAACCATAACAGGCAATTTCTGTTTCTTCACAAAAACCAATAAGCGAAAATCGGCATCTTTGGACACATTGGTTTGCCTTTCCAGCGTTTGTGGTCAACAATTAATGACCTAAAAACCACAAAATAAACAAAAACGTAAGCAATTCCCTTGGGATTTATTATATAAATTGTTGTTTTCAGAGCATAACTTGCACACGCGAAACGTCAGAAAGTCAACTAAGGGCTCTAAAGATGTAAATTTTGGCCTAGTTTTCACTTAAAAAAATAAACAAAAAATTGCCCGTTGAGATTGGAGTCCAGAGCCCGATGAATGTGGGCCAATCAAAAAGCATAATCCTAGCCCATTTGTGACGTCACCCACATAAAAATCGAATTAAAAACTTCTCATTCTTCTGTAGTCGAAACTAGAAGACTTTCCAAATCCGCAGAGGGTTTGCAAGCTCTCCGTCTCTATCGGTCGACAAGTCATGACTGGACAAGATCAGATCCACAATTGCGGCTTTGCAGTCCTTGAAGGGTTTGGCAAACAGTATATTCTTTAAAATTACGTGTATCATCTAATAGTTGTCCTAACGTCAGATGCGCGAAAAACATTCGTTCCATCAGCAGTCAGGACGGAGAACACCTGGTTTGTTCAGACAAGTTGTTTTGACAAAATTTAACGCACACTTTTTACTTTGTGGGTATTACTTCTCAGGTGCGATATATCTGATCTCAGCATATGACTGTAGTATAGACCTGGAATCATACATCATTTGAGTTAATGCGTTGTTCGAGTACGGGTGTCCACTAATTATTACGCACGTAACATTGCTGTTACACGCTCATGTATACCCACATTTCCCTTCTGTGTTTGTTCTGCACTGGGTCCACCATTAGTTGAATCCGCTTCGCTTTGAACTTTCTTCAAAGGACAAACATGAAGTCGCAAGTCGTCTTTTCCAGGGAACCACGTCCCGCACTTCCAACAAACGTGTTCCTTTGTGTCGTGGACATTTTTCACGTGGTGTCGGTAGCTTTTCCAGGTGGTGAACGTCCCGTTGCAGATTGCGCACGTGGCGACATCCTTCTTGTTTTGCTGCTTGAAAACAAATGAACAGATTGAAAACTGAGTGATATTAGCTACTATACACGTGTATACGCTCCCGAATTATCTAATTTGCATTGCACCTTTGTCTCGTTCAACTATGACGAGTCAATGGCAGCAACGCGCTTGGACATTTTCGTTGCAGCAAGCCATCAACGAGGCAGGACTACTTTTGTGACGTTTTCCTCTGCATGAAGTCTTAGAGTGATTTTGAAATGACTTTCATTGTAAAAGAATCCAAAATGTTAAAATAAAATTTCCACCATCTTTTGCACCGCGAAGAATACTATACAGCGTTACTAGAGAACGAACAAGCTGAATTGAATGTGTAAAGACGACAAACTGATCAGCTTATCCGCACAGGCCAATGACGCACCATCACGATCCGTGATTCGGTGAACTCTGCAACAAGACGACCTCTCGCACATGTAGCGCTAAAACTTAGCCATGTGCGCATTTTCCAGCATCCAGACAAACGTGGTGTTAAAGAGCAAAGACAGGAGGAATTTAACTGGATAAAACTTTTAATCCCATTAGCTGTAACCTGCCTGGAAGAAACACTATTTCGACAAATCCCGGGGATGCGTTTGAGACAAATTGTCAAGAAATCAAAACCACTGACAAGGTAATGTCAAATCTATCGCTCAAAGTACAGCAGTGAAGTCCGAAACCGCGTCGATGCGAGATGTGAGCAAGGCATCGAAGCTAACCACGGCCTTCTAGAGAGGCCTTGAGCTTACCTGACGAAGCCAACTCTGTATAAACGGGAGGTTTAATCGATTAGTTGCAAGAAGACGAGAAAATTTGATAATCCCAGGTATTCCCCCTGAGATGCCCCAGTATTTCATCGATTGGAAGAAGTTAAGTTAGCTTGAGACATTTCCAGAAACGCAAAAGAGGTATTTAATAAACGAACAAAAACAAAAGTAAGAAAACTAAAACTGTGAAAAAATGCGGAAAAATGTTTCTCAATAGTATATGAGTCAAAGTCTGGCGTCCACAAGGTGGAAATCTCAACTAATTTGCTTACTCTTCCTGACTATTGCAGACCTTCATTTCAGATTTTGAAGCAAAGCAAAGTAATTGCGCCACTGGTCATGAGTTGAAAAGATTATGTATCAAAGCCAGCTGAATTAGAAAATCCCATGCTGTTGCCCACCTCACAATCGAATACATGTTACTTTTTATGTAGACATTTGCACGTGATTGTGAATATTGAACATTTTTCGAGTTAACACTGTGACTGTCAGACGTTTATGGTCAACCTTTGCATAAGCGCGCTTCAAACAAAGACAAAATTGAAGCAATCGAAGACCTACTTTCCCATGTTGCAAAACATCTGGTTAGTCTATTCCAGGGTTTCTCAACCGGGACCCTCGCCCCACCCTTGGGGTTCACGGAGCGGTTTTCCGGGGGCCACCAGCAGAGGTTTTTGATGAATAGGTCTACGGTGATATTTCAAAATCCAAGTGTAACGGTTAAACTAATGGTATTTTTATTGATGAGCAGGGGGCACAAGTGTTGAGGGTCTTTGGATGGGGGCCACAACCCATCAACGGTTGAGAACCACTAGTCTGTTCAATTGGACCTGACCAATCAACAGAAACATTCAAAATTATTTTTGCCAGGGCTATTTACATGCACCTACTTGTGTTCATCTTTGTGCGTACAACAATCGGGAGAGCTTCTCAAATAAAGAAAAGCAATGTGTCTGAAAGCTCTAACTCTCATTACCTCAGGTGATTGTTGGCACTGTCAAATCCCTCTACTGCAGTGGTCTTCAACCTTTTTCGTTCAGTCGCCCGCTACAGGAATTATGCTTAAAAATCGCCCCCCACTTATGATTTTAGTATGGGCAAAAATATGATTTTAATTTGAAAATATTTCAATGCTAATGAAATAAAGGGACAGTTTAGTTAGCACAAAAAACGAACAAACAAAACGAATGCAATTGCATTTGTAGAAACAATGCTATTCATTTCCAAAACACTTGGTTTCAACCAGGGCTGTGGAGCTGGAGTCAACAAATTTTGAACGGTGGAGCCGGAGCCTGAAATTTGAGTTCCCGTTCAACCGACACAGTTTCTGGAACAAGCCGATTGCACAAATAAGACAATGGCTTTTAGTTTTTAATGGACCAAACCGTTCTGGAGCCGGAGCCAAGGGTCTGGAGCCGGAGCCAAAAATTTTGGATGTCTGGAGCTGGAGCCGGAGCCCGAAATTTGAATTTCAGCTCCAAAGCCCTGGTTCCACTTCCAACTACTGCGATCCTTTCCACCGACTTTTCATCTGCTAGTTTTTTAAAGCAGGTTGCAATGCAAATTGGTCAGCTTAAGTCGTATGGCGTTTCCACCAGACTATGCTCATGTCAAGACGATTGCGGTATTTATTACGCATGTGCAGTACGTGGCTGAAACTTGCTCAGCAACATATTTCGTGGTAAACCTCAAGGTTGACGTTTCCCAAAAATTGCGGTAAACGCTCACTGCACTTGATCCAAACGTCTGACCATCCTTGTTAATTAAATATAGTATAGGCTTCATCATCGCTTTGGTAGTCGATGAAAAGTTTCTGGATGTGGAATCGCATTCGCTTATGCAAGTTAACTGGCAAAACACTTCACCCGGTCACTTTCTACGCCAGTGGGTTTCAACCTCTTTCACGTAACGACCCATTTTGCAACCCACTTTAACCTAACGACACCTTCCGAACATTTCTAGTCAGGCATATGTAGTGCAGTTGTGTTTGCACAATAGAAAATCACAATGACTTAAAAATAATGTACGATATCCCTACGTTTAATAAAAACTCATTTTTTTATTCATCCACATGGCAGCATCAGTGAGAGAGACCCGTGCCATACACAAATCACTACACAGCACAACTCACTGAAAACTAGAATAACTCTCAAGTTAGCTACCGCATCAGAGATATCTAATTTACAAACACAGTGCATTCTTACGTCACAAAGTTTTTCGTTCGTTGCCAAACGCAACAGTACTGTAATGTTCATAATCATACTCACAACTTTGTAATGGTCATAATCACACTTAAAACAATTTTGAATCAATAAATAGTCTATCATTTTTGCCAGTTGATCCTATTACTTTGGCTACGACAAGAAGTGCTTCCATATATGAAATATAAAATATTTCATATATTTTTATATGTCAAAAACATTCTGTAAAATATTTTAATTATTTTGTATTTCCAGTTTTAATATTTATTTTATGTTTTATATTTACGTATATTTTCTATCAAGTATTTCATAAATTTTATATTTCCACATACGAAATGTAAAAGTAATGATTAATATTTTTATCAGAAGCTCTCGCGACCCCTGGAAAAATGGCAAAAGACCCCAACGGTGGTCGTGCCATTGAAAACCACTGTTCTACGCAATCCAACTTTTGGCGTTATTTCCACAACAGACAGACTTTTTAGCAAACCTCAAACTGCAGGTGGCGAAAACTATTTTTGGAATTTTTACTTTAGTTAAGTTGAGGATGGTTGGACTTTCTTGCTGGTATCAGTTATTCTCTTTCTAGCACACTATATTGATATATTGTGTCACTAGTCAGATGAACACAGTACAGCTACATCTACAAGCACAGTAAACACTCGAACTAACTGAAAAACATGATAAGCACGTTTTACAACTTTCGGCTAACTGTAATTAATTTTGCTAGCCATTAATTCCTACGTAAGTCGTCTCACAACAGTCATTTTTCACGTATTTTTTTAATAGAAGACACTTGGTTCCACTGTTTTACTCACGTTATAAACCAACGTTTGTAAAACATATGATAATGGACCAGGATGTGTTTCCCCTACGAAACAATGTTTTGGCAATGCTCTACCGAAGCCTATACGAAGTCTTGTTTCAAGGACATTTTGCTAATTATAACACATACAGTTTGGGAGGATTTGTGCCAGTTCACGGGGAGAAATAATTAGGTCAAACGTAATCACAAAATTTATTCATCTTCCTAATCGCAGCGAAAGTCGATTTGATGATTCAGTGGTAGCAATGTTATGATAGTTAGACCATTTTTAGTATCTTCAAAGAAACTGAAGTTTTTCGTCTTTAAGAAATGGCGTTCGGCCGATTAGGTATTTTCCGATAGATCCATAAGTGTCGGTTGCTTTCAACCAACGTAAATATAATAAAACGAATCAAATGCATCCTATTGCACACGAGAAAAGTCCAAAATTCCGCGTGTGTTGACTTGCTTTTAAAGACTTGCAAATGTTATTGCTTGATGCCGCTATTTTGACGCTACCTATGCAAAGACTAGGTCAACAAACTACCAAACTACTTCTTGCAACAGTTTCTCCACTATTTTATCTTGTTTTGAACATTAGGCTTAACAATATAATTTGAAATTCGTCAGAACCGCTGTATTTGGCTCCCAACCAGAAACACTCTCCGAGGCCTTGGAAAGATAGTGCAGTAATGAGTTACACAGGACAATGCTAGTTTCATTCTTACATCATCAGTCCTATATCTTGTGTTTTATAACCTTTTTTTACGAAACATGGAGTCGAAAGTGCATCAAATAAAATTGGTTCCGAAGTGGCAAATCTAGTTTTTATTTTTGGAATCAATTCAGAATTTTTGTATATTCTAACCTGCAGAAATCGACGCCCTGGAAACTGAAATCTTCCTCAAAAACTGGTAAATCACAAAACCGCTCCCTTAACGCATAAAATCGCCCCCTGCAGGGCGGTTTCGCCCACGTTGAACACCACTGCTCTACAGAATGCAAGAGAATTAGTATCTTCAAGGGTCCCCATCAACCTACGCTTCGCAGTCAGCTTATGAGATTTTCAGTGTGTAAGGTTTCAATTTGCGTTGTAATGGATCGTGCAACTTCGCCAATTTTGTCATAGTCAGCTATAGAGTTTGAATATATGACTTCAACGCTTGTATTTTTTAGCAACTAAATACTTTTTGCACTAGGTTGAGTAGTAAAGGAAGGCGGTCTGCCGCAACATTATACGGAGTTTGGAGCTGGTTCAGGTGTTCCGGTTCAGGTAGCGAGTCGGGATCTTCCCCTACCCGGACCAACCTCCCTACCCCTCGAACTATGTTTTCAATATTTTTGATGTTTTTTCATTTTTTTGCATTATGGTAATATTTTTCATATTTTCACGTTAATGTCTTCATTTTCGTTATTAATTTCATATTTTTAGTTAACTTGTTACTCTGAGGTTTTGTCTAAGCCGGCCACGTCATGCTCTAACCTGTCACTGGTTGTCGAAGGCCAAGGCGCGCCAGGGCATGCAACGTTTTAATCTGATAAGCAAATATTCACGCAACCGGCCAAGATCACTTCACTTGAACATCATTCAATAACCACGGGATGTATCAAAGCAAAACGCATCGACAACCTGCTAACATTATCAGTTCTTTGACGTAACATTCTTCTCTTAACGTTTATCGTGTTTTAACAAAAACAAACAGGAAATTACTCATTACGATTGCTTTAGCCAAGGGCGTACGCAAGGGGGGTGATGGTTTGGGGTTAACCCCCCCCCCCTTGAGCTTGATATTTTACAAAAATTTTATTACCTTCGCAAGAAGATTAATTGTTTTCGCATACTTTTTGCTCGTTGATTTGTCGACTTAATGCAAATACCACGGAATAAATGTGCATGCAAATTTCAAGGAACATTGTAAATGGGCTAAATATGTAATAATTGGTTTTGGTGGGAATCTGGGTTATCGTCTGCGTCCAGAAACCATCTCACCACATTTTGCAGACCTTCCGTCCACTAAGCATGTTTAAGATCGTGTTCCGCGATAGTTCATTTTGTTCGAAACCATTGTCTTTATATTGTCTGCCAAGGGCGTACGCAAGTGGGAGTTGGGGTTAACCCCCAACTTTAGTTTGATATGTTACAAAAACTTTATTACCTGCGAAAAGGAGATTAATTGTTTCCGCACACTTTTTGCTTCTTAATTTGTCAACTTTATGCAAAAGTTGTAGTTGTAAATGCTCTGACATAGTGATTAGTGTGTTTTACTCTCCTGTTTGAACGCTCATCCTGATATTTTTGCAGTTATGAACTGTTGTGTCGTAGCATTGAGTGTGTTTTCCTCCGATATCGTAACTTGGAGCGCTGATGTGTTTATATTCAGTGCCAAGGGCGTACGCAAGTGGGGTATTGGATCAAAAAAAAACCTTGAGCTTGATTTTTTACAAAAACTTTATTACCTGCACAAAGGAGATTAATTGTTTTCGCATATATTTTGCCTGTTAATTTGTCGACTTAATGCAAATGCCACGGAATAAATTTGCATGCAAATATCAAGGAACATTGTAAATGGGCCAAAAAGTAATAATTAGGTTTCAGTAGGAATCTGGGTTATCGTCTGGGTACAAAAACCATCTCACCACTTTTTGCAGACCTTTTGTCCACTAGGCTATGCATGTTTAAGATTGTGTTTGGCGATAGTTCACTTTATCCGAAAAATTGCATTTATTTTGTCTGCTAAGGCTGATCAGCGCAAGCGCTGACGGCATTGGCTGCATTAGGCCTACCAATTTCTGTAGCACAAAACTGTTTCACGAGCTCAAAAACAGCAGTTGTTAACATAGAAGCATCCATTTATTGTGTCTCAGCAGGAAAAAAGGAAAACTAAAAGT
>Ga0210059_1005811_pt1 | contig 19806 bp, 13 predicted proteins | sample Ectturendosymbi2_FD_188042 | JGI IMG/M metagenome (GOLD analysis project Ga0210059, IMG submission 188042) | Ecteinascidia turbinata endosymbiont from Florida, USA - Sample 2 (SPAdes) (version 2) | ecosystem: Host-associated > Tunicates > Ascidians > Unclassified | place: Key West, Florida... | reverse complement strand
GACTTTTGATCGACTGATATTTGGCACATTGACTTTTTCTGGAACAAGGTGGTACATGATGACAGTACGGGACACACAAATGGTACGCGATCAGAAAAAGTTTGAGAACCACTGTCTTACAGTGTCAAGTTCTACTCAGGTCCGCGTGCTGTTACAATTGATGAAACGGTTACAGATACCTCAGTGGTTCAACCGGAAAGCACCCTATGCCAACGTAAAGCCACCATCTTCTACACCCACATTAGCAGCACTACAGCATTTGACCACTTTTCCACATATCTATTATTAATTTAATCGTTGCTTAATCTTGGTGTTGGTGTGACGAAATACCTAAATTTGAAGAGGTGAAACACGACAGCTTGAATTTCGAGCAACGTATAATCTACAAAACTCTGTTTTACGTCTGAAGCGTTACGCATCGGGAAAAATGTTGGTACAAAATTTTCAACAAGTCATATTGTGCTACATTTCTTACCGTTCCATCGTCGGACGACTGAGCGAGGCCATTATAATGGAAGATGTCAAACTTGTCCGGGACGTTTTTCTTGTTCTGAAAAAGCGAAACCTGTTGGAGTCGCTCAAGGTTTCTGTGATATCTTCACAACACTAAGCTCTTCCTTGCATTCACGGTATAATGCAATTTTCCTTGTATACTCTTTCATCTAAACAGTTTGTGTCTATGCAGAACGGGCTGCAGTCGTTCTCGGAGAATATGAGTTTCAAGAATACCTAGGAAGGGGGGAGTAAATTAGCACACAACAATGAATTGCGAAGATGCAACATACCTCAGCGGGAAAAAACTCTTCAAAAAACTTCGATCGCACAATGATGCCGAGGCACTCCGGGTCCAGGTTTTCACGCATTACTTGCACGCTGCGTTATGAAAAAACAAAATGCAGTTTAAGAAATAATATGTGCTGTTGCAAGGCTCAACGCGGTAGTTAGCACGAACTAACAAATACCAACTCCAAGCAAACGTGCTCGTTTTTGTCGAAACGCCCACCTTTCCAATGGATATTTCTTAACTCAGTTTTTTTGTCAATATTATTGTTTGCGGATGTATGTTGCCGTTGATTATTTTGCATGCCAACTGCATTTTGCGCATGGTGCTGTCTATTGTTTTCTTGTTTTTTTTCCGTTGTTGTTCTTCAGACCTTAACATCGTACCTTTCTGTTGCGGAAATAAGAAAATGATCATTTCAGACCCTGGCCTGTGCATATTAGCATTTTCGAATAAACAAACAAACTTCATCCTTTTTTAAAGAGACCAAAAGCACAATAATTGCACTGCAATTATTATAACTGAGACGCTACAAAAGGAAATGGAGCTCATAACAACCTGACCAGTGCGCAAAGCCTATTTTGTTTATTCAGAATGGAGAGCGACAGCGCCCGCCGGCGGTATTTGAGCCGCCAAGGCGAATATTTGACGAATAGATGGATCGAACATCTCATTGCAAAGAAAACTAGTGGTAGCAGCGCAGTTTTCCATAGAAGCCGAACTGCAGATCGTTAAGTTTTGCGATTTGTTTTGTGTGTATTGGCAGTTTGTAACTTCTTTCTAGCATCCCAGTCATATAGGCGCAACAAGCCAGAAACCAAGTTGCTCTGAGAATTGGTATTTCTTTCAGAATGAAGTATTTGACAGAGCCTAATGCCATTTTCAAAACGTTGACTAGCACAAATAGGAGTTGTACGCTTGGTGAATTCGTAGAAAGCTACTCGGCAAGAGTGGTCGGCGCCTATTATCAAAACGTCTTTTGCACGCAGGTATGGTAAAAAAACGGTTTCCAATCGTAAACACAACCACATTGTAGCTCGTAAACTTTTAGATTCAGACGTTTGTGCCTTACGAGAGTGTTCGCACTCAAATCATTGTGGCGGCAACAATGTAAAACATGGTTATCTCAAATGTGCGTGACAGATGAATGAGTGATCTCCACATCTACCTGACTGCTTGTTCTCAAACAGACTCATTTATCCTCTAAAGCAACTAATTTCTCAAACAAAACTATCCAACGCTGTCAATCATGGCTTCATTCCGCCACAACTCATCTCACACCTCGAACAACTCGTCCTTGCTGAACTTAGACGCACGCAACTCGCAATTAGCATGTTTCGTCTTGTAAACCGCTTGTTTGAACAAATTTTGCAGAATAATATATCTTTAATGTGAGACTGAGCTGGACCGAGGGTTGGATGAAAGCGGAGGACATGTTGAGTGACGATGAGCTACGTTCGGATAACGTGAGTCAGTTCTAATATTCTCGTCCATTTCGCGTCTTAAAACTTTCAAGCCGAGTCGAGTTATGGGTTGTTGCCATGAGTTTCAATTTAATATCAAAACCATCGCACACAGAGACACTTATATCAAAAGAGCCACTTCTTCGTTTCATGCTTGGAAGCCGAAAGCTTTGCATTTGCTCAAATCTTTGAGAAAAAATAGTCAAGTCAGCCCATAAAAACTCGCTTCGGCCTAAATCGAGTCGGGTAGCGCACTTGAGTCGATCTATCTTCGCAATCAAAACGAGTAGAGTGTTCGAAAACAAGCCCAGGTAAACCGTTTCTAATAAATCGAAGTAATTCCACTTGTAGAGAAACACCACGTGAGTTGTGCAATCGGGGAGACCAGAAACTGTTTGGTAAATACACGGCTTCACAACAAGAACTTACTATTCTGGTTCATTGACCAGGTCCAGTTCTGTCAGGACATCGTCCAACACTGCAGCCGGTATAAATCCCGAGTCTGAAAAACTTAGAGATGTCTGTGCGAACAAATATGTGTGAAACAAAACGGCACAGACCTTGTAGAATGACCGCCATTAAGCTTTCAGGACAAGGTACTGTTGCATTCGTGAAAACATCAGTTTAAAGCTGGGATTTATTCGTCGAAGTAAAACGAAACAACAAATAGAGCTAAACACCCACATTATATGGATCTGAATGTGCAATAGTCCCACACTGACGTTACGCTGGTATGAGAGATGTAGTAAGTCTCCTAACATTCTCAACTCAGTTTCCTACAGTAACGAAGGAAAATTTTCACGGAAAGAAACGAAAGGATGGTTGCGGGCCACGAATAATTCAGGCCGCGAGCCGTGTGCTTGACACCCCTGGTTTAAAGCAACAGCCGTGCTTCGCGTAACATGCAGCAAGCCGGGTATTACACGAAAAACGTTGCACTTGCGCATCTGAGACGGTACCTTCCGGATCAAACTTGTCAAAAACCTTGTTCGCATGATCAAGGGTGTCGTTGGGCACGACCAGAGAACACTCGAAGGAGAAGACAACCGAGAGGTGAGTTTCGCTGCCTAGCAACCAGATCGGAAACGTCGGCCGCTTCAAAAAACTTCCCACGGTGCAGTAGCGCAACCTCTCAAGTAGCGTCAGGTAGCCGACTGTGCAGGGGTGGGGGATACCTCGGAGGCCTGCGATGAAACAGCACGATACGAGCTTATGGCGTAGCTTTTTTCGACATAAACCAATTATACACACAAGAGGCGAAAAAAATAAATAAATGCAGACAAAATACGTCTGAAAATTGTGTTTTTTTGTTTCAAACTTTTAACTGCGATACTGACTAGAAGTTTTAACGGCATGAATACTTTCGGGGGCTCTAAAATTGAACATGGCGACTTTCAGTGGAGACAAGAGTATTTGGTTTTAACCATTGCTATGTTACCACCATTAGTGAGTGAAACCAAAGTAACCTGGCATAATCCTATAAGCTTAGCAGTGTCGAGCCAAATTATTTGCAAGGTTTTGCTCGACTTCCTATTTTTTCAATTATCACACCAGGTTTTGCAGAACATTTCTTGTTTTTGTTAGTGAAAACATACGAACGAATCAAAGCAGATCGTTAATTTATTCAGTGTCAAAGGGAAAGAACAGTCCCAGGGAACAGTGTGGAGTCTACGAATGACACTTCCGGAGAAATTTCGCAGTGACTTTCAATTTTGTAACCGTTCAAGCAGCTGGCATAATCTAGCGCTCCGCACAAATCAACTACTTTCGTGTCAGGCCCGGGTCAAGTTGGTGGAAGCGCCCACCTGCCTATGACCTTGCAGACTGTCCATCCTGCTAAGTACATTACATTTCAATATTCCACTGCGACCATCGATTGGATTATCGTGATATCTTGGTGCAAATGAAACGATGTTGACACAAACTATCGATAGCTTTCCTAAGACTGAATTGGTTCACGCTCTTGATATTACACTAAGTTAGTGTGAGGTGGACAGCGGTATTTCGCAACAAACAGGTATTTCCACCATGCGCATAAAATTGCCGACAACTCTCCACAACCTTTTCACCTTTACAAGCCACTGCTATTAAGTTGTAAAACGTTTCAATAAATAGCACGCAAATGTTAAGCTGCAAACTAGATGGGCGTGCATACAATGCGCAAATGACATTGCATGAGCTTGATTGCACTTGAAAACAGATTAACGGTGGCGTACGGTATCCAGTCAGCGAAACGCGCTCTTTTGTTAAGACGAACGCAGTTTCTCGTAACATGAATCGTTTTATGACGACTATCGTCGACGAGTGTCATCGACTTCCTAGCAGCGCAGGATTTGTCAATCTTCGGCTCTTTATTGCGGTTAATTTAACACTACAGCAGGTTTTTTTTAAGGAAAATGTTAGGAACCCGGTTTGGATTTGTAGGGACCCGATTTTCTCTGATTTTAGGGACGCGATGATAATTCTCTCTGATTCTAGGGACCCGATTTGAAATTCTAGGGACCCCAATCGGGTCCCTAAAACGCCTTAAAAAAATCTGCACTACAGCAGTTTATTTTGCTAGATTATAAGATAATGATTTGCTAGATTATAAGATAATAACCGCTTTATTCTGAGTTCAGTTTCCGTGATAGCATGTTGCGATCATTAACGTAACGACATCGAGCCATTCAACTCCGTACGTGCATTGAGAGGCGTAATCGCCAGTGCAACTCAGATCGCGCGACTAACCTGCAGCACAGCGCTGTTGAAACACAAGGCGAAATCTATCGTTTGACCAAGTCGCAACACGCACCGCCTGTTCGTTGATCTCTTGGTGAATTGTGCAACTCGATTGTTAGGGGTGCGCAGCAGCGAATGACACGGCAGGAAAACTCAACGCACCGCGAGAAGTTGCTTTCATGCGGCCACAGGAACTGGTGTGACATGTTCAAAAATTTCGCTGTTCTCTTGCATCCACTAACGCAGTTAGAACGTTTATTGAAGACATCAAATAACTTAATATCCTCTGACGCAACGCGATGTGCGGTCTCCCTTCATTCTATCTAATAATCGCAAGTTTTCGACTCCCAGCGTAACTCTAAAACCGCAATTCGAAACAGCGAGCATTTCTGATTAGAAACGTAAAATCCGAACAACAAAGCTGTGTTACGCAATAATCCCTCTATTCGATAACATAATAGGTACGCTGCGGGCCACGTTTTGATTACTTGCTGTGTTTGGCAGTGTAGTTGTACATGCATTGATCTTTATTACAGTTTTGTAATTAGTTCAATTATAAGCATTAGCCGGTGAATGGCACCGGTGCATTGCATATGTAGTTATTTTCTTTCCAGGGCTGAAGATTTAAAGGTGTGATTTCCGCACCCAATTCTATGATCGTGCAACATGACAATGAAAACCTCCAGGTCTGGCTGTTAACCTTCAAGGTATCACCCTTGTGGTGTCTTGATGCTTGGAACTTGAGTTAATTTTATTTGTACCTGAGCTTGCGGGAGTTCAGCTTGCGACTACTGGGAAAATTGAGTTTCTTCTAGAACTGGCGAACCGCTGTTGTGCCCAAAACAAATTTTCCGCTCTCAACAGACGATTGGCGGACAACGCAAATGACAAATTCGTTGTTGAATTTTTTCTTTTTAAGTTAAAAAAAAAAAATTGATTTTCAGCAACTGTTGGGTTGCTGGAAGGCGATAGCTTTCCACGCCCTAGGGCTATTATCATAAGCGAGACAACGTGCGATGTAAAATGCTGTATTGAGTTTCGAGTGAATATTTATCGTTTGGATACTGTCACGCGAACACGTATTTTCACCGAAAAAGAAGACTTAGTGCAATCTCGATCAAGTCCTAAAAGTTTCTGCATAGATGCACCACGCGCTCTGTACTGAAACTGGTTCACAACCTACAAATCTCCAGCGCTTTGGCGAAGCAAGTACAGGAGGCGCTATCGCACCTAACGGAGTCAGAGAAAGCTTGCACGAAACGCTATGAACTGAAACACGCATCTTCATAAAAATGGCAAGTGCAGTAGTTCAACACCGTGAAAAAGTGTCGTGATCACAAAGGTACGACGTAGTACCAAGGCCTTCATCTTAAAAATTAAGAAACAACTCTGAAGTGGATTTTTGAACAGGGTACGACATCCACGATGCAAAAAGCACCAAATACTGTAATGTGTATTAACCGACGAACTACGTAGTATTGATTGATCAGTTTTGGTGACCGCCACGACAAATCTAAAAACCGCATATATCAAAAAGAGTGTTAAAACAGCCGATAGCAAAATAATATGGGAACACGAAATTCCAGGCTAACTTACGTAGGCCTTCAACATCCCTGTCTCCATCGAAAACGTTGGAGACCGCTTGACCGCACAAGAATAAGTTAATCAGGTTTTGGCTGCAAAATCACGCAAAAGCATGATAGTATGCACGCAGTACACACGCACAGCACAAAGTAGTATATGATGCATTTAGTGATTACGCTGTCTGGCAAAGAACTCATATGCAATGAAACCGGTTTCAGAGGCAGGCAACCAACACCAAAATCAGGTGCAATGCAGAGTTGTAAATGAGTCTAATTTTGAGGCTTCAACCCGCCAGAGCCCGACATTTATTTTTGAAGCCTGATGTAGGCCCCAAAGCAAAATTTACCGAGTGGATCAAGACGTGTGCAACTGCAGCTTATTGGTGGCGTAGCAAAGTAAACATGACTTAATAATTCACAATTAATCATTGTTGTATTGAAGATTTAATCAACTCGACTGCTTCAACAGTAACTGGCGTCAAAAGCGTCCATCGTTGCGAAAAAATTTTGTATGCAGACCCGACATATTTTGACAAACTTAAGTCCGAACCCGGCCGACTTATAGCTCTGGCGCAATGCAATCCGCTACGTTGCTTTTTCGGACAACACAACGAAAGCCAGTTTTGTGCTCGGTCCAAGACTTAGGTAGCGTAGAGTTAAGCTTGTTAAGTGTAACAAAAGCGATTAACGATGACACAAAAGGTGAAAAAATTAAAGCAACATTACTACCTGCCATGGCCATGAATGCAGTCTATTAAAGGGACGTCGGTGTTGTCCAACTCATTGATAACGTTGTCCACACCCTAAACAGACGGGAACGCTTAGTTTAAAGCAGTGGTTCGCGACGGTCACGTGTGTTAAATAGTGGCAGCAACACCTTATATGGCCAGGCTGGTTCGCCGTGCTGTTGTCCCAGCAAACTGTACCGTGCGATGCGAAGTAAAAACCGAAGGGAATCAGAAACTACAATCTAATTATATCAAAAACCTTATGTAGCTTACAGCATGCATTCCAGTGGGTAACGAACTTACGAAACCTCACCTTTGGTGGTTACCGATTCTGAATTATAAGCTAAAGCCTTTGCATGCTTTACTAATAGCCGGTCAGCTCAGCCACACGAAGAGACCTAAATGAAACGAACTGACATTGAGCACATCATGAGCAAGCTAATCGCAAAGCAACGTGCGAAGGATTCGAAATAAGTTGTTATCAAAGAAAGGGAAATTCAGCGCTGCGTCGTATCAAACGCAAACAAATCAACAGATCTATATGGTTTCGAAACAGAGTGAAGAAATTCCACTTGACTGTGTCGTTCGCAACATGTGTTACTCAAAAGATGTATCACATACCTTGGTCAGCAGAACTGAATACAGGAACTTCAGGACACCAAACGTCGACATGAAAACGCCCAAGTAGTTTGACAGAGCGTTGCGAAGTTCCACTTTACTGTGAAATCTTCTATACCTGAAAACTGAGTAATTTCAGCGAGTGATTGCATTTCACACGCCGCTTTCGGATTCCGACCAAGCACTTCAGGAATCTTTTAAGATGCGTCATCAAACACCAACGTTTTTCCCGCACACCATGCAATGTTTAGCAACGAACACCATTCCAGCAACTCAGTGGGAAGTTGAAACAAGTGAAAAAGGAATTCGATTTCACACTATTTTGGTTATGGTCATGAACACAGTGGAGTGGGTTAAGGCAAACGATTTTTCATAATAATTGACGGGACCTCGAATGCGTTGTAAATAATCCTGTTTTCATAACGAATACAGCTGCAAGCCATAATTTCAAATATACGCAAAAACACGATGAAACGCAATAATTTTACAATATATTTCGTAGAGTCACAAAAAGTCTTTTTTCAGTTTTTCAATAAAATATTGGTATTTTGTGCCCAGACACTACAACCTGGCAAATGTTCTTCGATGACCTAATCAGCAATTCTAAAAAACGACGCTAATTGGGTAGCACTTTGATGAAAAATGCACATACGTGATGGACGGTTGGGGTGATTGAACTTTTACTGAGCATTCACGGCCTTCACTACCTCTGGCTAAGTCTCGATATTTTTGCCCGCAAACGAAAAGCACGTTTTTACAGTTATACTTTTTCACAAATTGGCATAGAGACTGCGCGACGAAATTTCGAAATGCTACTTATTTCGTCGGTGCTTAACGGCCAAAAACGGTACGCATACCTCAGATCGCTGTGGAACTCAGGTGTTGTTATATTGTACTTGTCCGAATCATCTAGCGGGGTTTCATCCGAAGAATTTTCGCCTTCTGCAAAACACAACTCATAGAATATCAAACTGTGTCACGCGTTAAATGCGACAGTCAACTTAGCCATAACGAATGGACGAGAGCCAAATAACTTCAATCACCGTTACATCTAGTCGAACAAAGCAACAGAGGAAACCTCGATGAAATTACCGTAACGGTGTGGAGAACAAACTAGGCTAAAGCATTCCGTCCTTTGGAGAAAAACAAAACCAAAGAGCTAGTGTCATGAACTACAGTAGAACTCTGGCAAGGAGACCGTACAGAGTTACACGAATTTTAAAAAATTGAAACCCAAAGTAAAGCCTTCAAATTTGCCAGACTGAGTTACACAGCACTACAAACACTACACTATTTTTAGTAAAACAACGGGTGTGATTTCCATTCGAGTGACGTTTTCAAAAATTTTGAGAAATTTTACACAAAAAAATGGATGTTTGTCGCGAGGTGAGGCTTGCGCGCAAATTTCCGATTAAAAAATATAACCATTTACAACCAGCACCGCATTTACGTTTTTGGAACTGCTCTCCACCAATTTTTGTTGTTGATTTGTCTTGCACGAATTATATCATCCTAGAAAAGTAACAGCGTGTGGAACCAAATGAACGTTGATCTAAGAAGTTTAAATAGCTCACCGAGTATTTCATATCAAGTATCAGTGAAACAACTGGGACACAATGTACATAATATGCTATACTTGATTAGCGCAAACACGACATTTGAAACAGAAACCCTTTGTTTACAAAAGTTACACAATAGTGAAACAGCAGAACAATGTTTGCTGCCAATACCTATGCCTTAATCGAAAGAACGCAAATGGTAGAAGGGCAAACGGAACAGCACCGATTAGCAGCAACAGTCTAGAAAATATGGAAAGTTTGCTTTAAGACGGCTGCAGCAAAAAGTAAAAAATACATCGAAAACGATCCCGGAAAGCTTACAATCGTTTAGGGAATTTATTATGCAAATAACAAGGAAAACATTACGTTATTAGAAGCAACAGGGAAAAGTGAAACAGCTGAAGCAACAAACGTAGTACCAACGTTTCACAAAATAACTGATTTCGGATTGTAAAGACAATGTAGAGCTGATTAGTATGAAAGAGTAACTTCTTGTAACAGAGCACTACGCAAATCTTACTCAATTTCAAATCATCTAACTTGCGGCTGATGCTCATACAAAAAACGACAAAATGCATCAGCTTAGATTTGACAGCAGAGACACTGCACAGAAATTAGTCATTTAAGAACACTTTTCCAGCAACAACGCTATGATTTTATATGTCTAGCAAACGTATTTCAAAGATGTTTGAGTATAAAAACACTTTTTTGTGTGAAAAGCCTGTGCTTCCATTGAAACTCAAAATGTTTACAATTAGCCTAAAAACAACATTGATTTTTCATCTATAACATTTTGTGCATGATTTCCAAAAAAACAGCAGTTTTTGACCACAGTCTACGCTGAAAACCCTGGCCTAAAGAAAGCCTATATGTGACAGGTAAAGACCTGAGTAAAACTTCGAATACCACAATGTAACCAATTATCAAATTTATAAGTGCTTGAATGTTCATGATAAGACTATTAAAATAAAAAGCATGCTACTTACAAATCTTAAAAGTATACATGAATGCTCCAAAATTAGCAATACTGTATTTCCTTATGTCATGAAAATGTACATTAATTTTCACATCATTTTAATGAGGGTAATATTTAAAACATACCATGAGTCGAAATAGCAAAAATTGTTCACCGTCATTGCTTGATTCTATTTATTATCGTAATGCACTGCGAAAGAACTTTGTGGAAACCAACAGACTTCAGAAGCAAGCAAGAATGATCCAGTCTGACAGAGAAGTGTAAGTCATGACATAACAATGAAAGTATAAAATCCTAAGTTTGTTTGAAACCAGTCAACATAGCTTATTCACAATTTTGCTACCATTTCAGAGCAATAGCAACCTTGAATCAGGAATGGCAAAATATCTATCACTGGAAGGAGGACATTGAGAAAACAACAGAAACAGCTAATGTTGAAACACTAACACAATTGGTCACAGAAACAAGCCAAAAACAGGTTGCACTTATATTGTAACATTGTTGAGAAAATGACTGCTACTGTGCTGTGTTTACTGGAAAGTTTAAATTTTAATCTAAAGAATATTTTGATCTTAACAAAAGAATCCACCAGTTCCTGAGTGCTACTTCATGTATGGAATGCGAATTGGAAAAAGTCCTAAGTTATTGAAACATTTCATTGGAAAGCAACAAAAGAAAAAGACTGCACTGAAAGGTATATCATTTTCTGATGCCATAATGCTTCTCTGCAAGTTTAGTAATTTCTGACATTTATAATAATTGATAGCAAAGTTTGCAGAATGCTAACATGATGCTTGGCTACATAGCATATTCAGCTTTTATCAATGATTCATGTGATATTATAAAATATATATCCTAAAGAATCTGGTATTCAATATTCTATTCATTTTAGAATAAAACGTATGACCTGGACAAGATTATTAGCAGAGTCACTAGAAACTCTATGATGAATTTTTTATCAGTGTTCATGCAAATATGAGAACAGAGCAAGCCTCCATACTTTTGCATGTAATCTTAAGATGCAAGCTCATGGCATTTTTGCAAAGTCATCATCTTAAAAATTGTGCATAACAATGGTTTCCTACAACAATGACAGCATGCTTTAAAGCAGTGGCACTCAACCTTTTCACTGAAGCGAGCCAAATCTATACCTGTATATTCGTTAGAGAGCTGCACAAAAAAATTTTAACAGAAGTCAACTGACACGTTTTGTATTATTGCAGGAAGAAATATGTTACGCAAAATATTAGGTGCTGTCTTAGTGTGACACTTCATTTTGCTTTTGACTTTCAACAACTTTGCCAAAACAAGGATTCATTGTGGATGATGCTGTGCACAAAAGCTGGTTGGCATGATTTTCTTTCGATCGGTTGTGATATTTTGTTTTGATATCCACAAATTTACTGAAAAGCACTTCACACGCACATGTTGAACCAACAACAGAAGCATTTCGGTGTGCATTAGCAATCAAGTTTGCTGAGGGCACCAGCAGTGATATTCATAGGCACTTAAAATATTTAAGGCAGGCAGCTTTCAATGTTGGCAAAACGGCATTCAAATTCACCAACAAAGTCATCAATGATTGCGCTGCATTCTTCATTCAATCCACCATGTTGTGCTCAGGAAGTGAAGATAAGTGAGTAAAAGCTCCATGTCGAATTTGTGTTTCCAAAGGCGAAGTTTTGCAATGAAACCAGACACTGTGCTGTATAATTCATGGCAAAGCTTCTCCTTGCTCTGTAGAGTACAGATTATAAAGTCGAATGTTGAGTGATGATGTCAACCATGAAAGTCAAATCAGTCATCTATTGCTCATTGTCAACTTGAGGAAAATAATTTTCCCTACACCAAAAGCTTTAACTTCTGGGAAAAGTTTGTAAAACCTGATTAGACATACTGCACAACTTGACCACCAAAGAGCAGTGTGCACTAGCATGACCCCATGCTCAGCATCAATATCAGCCAAAAAGTGCTTGAAATTGTGATGGTTAAGGGCATTAGCATGAATTTAGTTCACAGTTGTTATTACAAACTCTGTCATGCTGGTCATTTTCAGCGACTTGTCAGTGTAGTTTTCCTGGCGAATAATGCAGTGGTTCCATACCACAGGAGTGAGGTTGTTCTCAGCTCACCATTAGATAATATGTCCCTGAAAGCCTTGCTTCTGTCCAAGCATCAAAGGTGTACCATCTGCAGCAATTGCAAAAAGCTTTCCAAATGTGTCTCTTCAAGACTTGCACGAAATTCGCAGAATGTATCTACCCCTTTGCTGAGCTGCATCCAGAATGTAACATGAGAAATTCTTCACAAATGTTGAAGTCAGGCATGACTCCTCTGATAAGGATTGCTAATTGCTCTATCCGCAACATCCTTAATGTAACGAAGTGCAACAGAATAGCCAATGAAATTTGTTGATTTGCTGAAAAGCTGGTCACATAAATCACCAGACATGCATCCAACTTGTCAAGTTACTGTGCCATTACTTAGCTGCAGTTTTTTAATGTTTGTTATGTCAAGAGCAGAACAACGATTCTCAGAGAATGTGACAAAAGCTTGTCTTATGAGTTCACCATCTGAATATGACTTCATGTTACAAGCTGAAAGGTTACTGATCCTTTACAATGTCTTTGTTAAGTCGTTAGAATCACTTGTGTTTGAAGAAAATTGTTTGCTTTGTGTGTGCTAACATCAAAAATTCCAATTTCCTTTTCCTGGACTCTCCTTGGTAGCAAGCATATACAGCATAAGTTCTGTAGTATCTTGCCATCCTTTTCGATTGCAAAATATCTTAGTTCCACATCCCCATGAAATGCAAGGTTTTCTTGGGCAAGGGTACAAGTTTTTTTAACACCTGTTTCTGCAATGTCGGTGACTGATGATGTATTCTTGATTTGTACACAAGCAATGGCTAACTAGCTAGCAATGCTTTCATTACAAGTTCACAATATCTGACTTGTGTTTTCACACCATGCACAGGCTAGTTCAATCAAACAACATGCAACTTTTTGCACTCTGTGGAGAAAATGCATCCACACACACCAGCAGCCTCCCATTCTGCACTTACGATAATAATGATTGCACAAAGCATCCGCTCAACAAAAGTAGTTCATCACAGAGACACAGATCTCAAATATGCAAGCTACACAACTCAACGTCAGAATTAAAGAAGCTGTGATTTAAAGTTCTATATTATTATATTTTATAATATTATTGAAAGACTGCTGACTGCCACAAAGGGTGCTCACTGAGAACCAATGCTTGAAAGCAGTGGACCCCAATCTTTTGGAACCACAGACCAGTCAATACTTGACAATTTGTATGAACCTGGAAGTACTCCATGACAGTTGTTATTTTTCAACAGCTGAAATGATGTTACCAGTTTAAACCATCAGAAAAAAGCAGCTGCTCATGTTTGTGTGCCTACTAGGACTCACAGTCTCCTCCTCTCCTGTTCCTCCCACCCTTCTGTTAGAGACCACTGCCCTAAGGCTCTCTTGACTGTAGTGGTCAGTATAAACTTTTTTACAAAATTGCAATTTTGCAGGCCAGTACAGTGCTAGTCTGCAGCCTGCGAGTTGGGGATCACTGCTTCACAGCAAAGATCAATGAGCTGAATCTGCATTATAATACTGGGATAAAACATTAAGTAAAAGTTTTATCAAAACAAAACTTTGTTTTTTTTTGCTATAAGATGAACAACAGCTGCTGAAGAATCAAGATAATAGAAAAACAAACCATGACAAATATCATTCAACTGACAACTGTTCCTCTGAAGGTGAATATAATTTGAGGTCTTTTTTGTGGTAAATGGTAAAAAAACACAGGCAATTTAATCTGTTGTGCTCTTGATTGCAGATCCAACAGATAAACAAGAATGCACAGAGATCATGATAGGCAACACAATTGTACGGCAAATTCCTATTGGATATAACAGCTACTGTGTGCATAGAAGAGTGCAATTTACTGACTGTACTAGTCACACTATGGAAAAATGCAATGTTCACATTCCTGGATATTATACATTAAGATACAAATACATCTTACCACCTGCAAGCATGCATAGGTAGTGGTAAAAATTACTACAAATGAACATTGTTGTGAGCTGAAATGTGAATTGCATAGTTCTATAAACTCTGGATGTTCCATCTACTCTATGAGTTTGCTCTGAGAGAAACTTTTCAGTAATTTCTGATCATCATGAATGAGCAATTTATTTTGTTTTGAAAACTTTAAAATGTGCAAATCTGCTGTGTGCCACAATATTTTTCTATGTGAGTTTAAGGTTAAAAAGATAATAAATTAGAGATGTTGACATTTGACTGGATGCTTGACATACTTTTATTGTTTTATGAACCAAAGTTCCAGCTTGATTGCTTTCTTATACAAATACATCACAGACCATGTCGACAACAGGATGCTATTATAGACTTAACTTTCATCACCATGTAGTTTGCCCAGAAAAAGTGTGGCGCGTATAAGGACATCATCCATAATTGTGACAAACGCATCTCACCCCTGTAATCTGCTTTTTGTCTTTGAAGTCTGCGTAGGTAGACCTGTGTACTTCCAAGAGAAAAAGATTATGGCTAGCACCCAGAACAAAGCATATTGTCCAAAACTGTTGACCTATGTGATAACTTTGGTTAACCTTAACGAATGATATGGATCTACATGGCATGAAAGTGCTGAAAAGTGATGAAAATAAAGTGGCTGATAGCCCAAAACAATGAATATGTTGCGATCAGAAAGCCCAAGCAGCAAGTGCACAAAGATTCACCCTGTGGCAGCAAGCAACAAGAGATCACTGCATTATTGCTTGTTTGCGCCACATACATATGGGTGCTATTCTTCGCGCACATCCCGTTCGTGGTGAATCACACATTGAACGCAACGCCAATGGAGAGGTTGTAACAACATCCCCACCTTTTTACAACGAACCGCACCAATCACACATTCTTTTTGCAAAGGCTGCACCTGGCACGACCTCCACGTCTTCGTCACAGCAACATTTTGCTGCAATTGTAAAGCCTGAGCGGCAAATGCACAAAGCTTCACACTGTGGCAGCAAGCAACAACAGAGATCACTCTATTATTGCTTGTTCGTGCCACATATATAAGGATGCTATTCTTCGTGCACATCCCATTCATGGTGAATTGCACATTCAATTCAACGCCAATCAAGAGATTGGAACAAATGCATTCCATGTTGGTCTTGCAATGAAATATCTGCATAACTTATGTTTCTTCAGTTCTCACATCTCTATCAGTTATCACAGTGATATCCACAGTATTCAAATTCCACAGTGGCATCATAGGTTTAGGCCAGAATAAAACAAACATGTGTAAATAATATAAAGTTCTTCCCTTACCATCTAAAATTGAAAAGCAGATAACCCAAGATGTGGAGTTCATCCTTATTAATACTTCCATCAGCGTGAGTATGAAATACTTTTCTCTTTCTGTATCTGTACCCAATAAAAAAACAATGCAAATAAAATAGTGTACCTAACATACATCTTTGTTTTGGCAGTATTATATATTTTAACTAAGACTATCATTTCAGACTGCTAGCAACTCAAAATTGAAACTTTTCAATTGGGATTTTTTGGCCAATTATTTGACCAATTAGTGTATTCTGTTGGAAATCTGCCAAGACTTGTTTAACACTTTGAGAACCAGTCTACGAAATAGGCCAGGTTTATCCATGATTGGGACAACCACCTTGAAAAGACACTGCTAAGGCGCAGAGGACCATAGTTACTGTCCCAGTGCTCTATACCCAGCATGTAACTTCAGAGGTTATATCCTTTGGTAACATTACCGCTAGTTATAAATTTTAATTATTTTTTGTAACACTGTTTTGGTTATGGACGCAAGATTATTATGAACGTTTCACTTTTTTCTTTAAAGCATTTACAATTGGAAACCCACTCCTTTGTACATCAAGCTAAACAAGTGGTTTTTAATCAGGGGGAGCGCCTCCCCTGAGGGGTTTCAAATTATTTTCAGGTGCGGGCGACCCTTACATGCTCTGCAACATGCAAAGTTTGATCAACAAATTTACCCATAATTATACTTGTTTTTACAACTTATTTAAAGTTATGGGACTTGAAACAAAGGAAAATCACTTAAGGATGCATGGCAGAGAAAAGGTTAACACTTTGAGAACCGGCGTAAGATATATACGTACTTCAATTTCGGCCTTAAAAACAGCAGTTTTCGATTGCCTTACCAACGCCTTAGCTCCTCCGCCGATTGCGCTAGAGAGCTGTTCAAGGGCTCAAACAGATCGGCCAGTCTAGTAGATTGCACTCAAAAAAAATTTTTTGGTTGGGGGTGCGGATTTTTTGTGACTGACATCATAAGTGAAGTAGTTTTGGGGTCATTTTGGCTCATGTTACCTGGCCTAGGGCCCAACTGCTAGGCCAACGTGTTTCGCTAAAGTTTTCATTGGAAACTAGGCTCGAGTCTAAGTCTTTTGAGCCTTTGATCGACTTTCTAGCGTTTCTGGTTCAAAAGTTATGATTTAAAATAAACAAATTAATTATCTAATGAGCTAATCAAACAAATATTTTTATTACTTTAGACAAAAACTTTACAACGCGAAACCGCAACAGGTCATCCAAAGTATCAAAAGACTTGGATTGTAACATAGTTTCCAATAAAAACTTCAGCGAAATAATACCACCTAGCTGTTTGGGTCTAGGGTCAGGTGAAGTTGGCCAAGGTGGCCTAAAAGTCCTTCACTTATGATGCCACTCACAAAAACTCGCACTCCGCAACCAAAAAAAATTTTTTTTCGAGTGCAAACTACAATACTTGCCAAGTCTTTTGAGCTTTTGACTGGGTCTGTAGCGCTTACCAGACTGGAGGAATCCCGTGCAAAGCTGCGTGCAATCAAGCTGTTTTTGCGTGAACCGCTTGAATTAAACCGGGCGCGAAAGTGTTAATTATCAACGTCTTTGTTTACAGAGGAATATGAAGTCAATGTTTATGTAAAGCACTCCCAAACTCTAATCAGACACTTTGACAATATGTTACATTACCTTTATGCACCATCAAACAGTAAGTCACAGGATGTAAGTACATGGTAAACATCTGCCAATTAATTGGTATCAGCTTTATGACAAGGCTGGTTAATTGGTAATCAATTATTTGGCTGTCTGTGCAATGTGAATCCCTAGTTTTCATTCATTGAAAATTGTAGAACTATGTATATATATTTTCTACCTGTATATTATATTTATTCCAAATATATGCATACAGTAGAATAAAGTGAGGCAGTGTCAAAAGATTTAACAAGCTTTGAGATAAAAAATCAGCCTTTTGAAGCAACATGCATTTATCATATGATTGTAAGTGATATGAATAACCACAGCATTATTATCAGGATTTTAGATTGGGAAAGAATCAAGATATCAGCTGTATACATTGCACTGACCATCAACTCTCAAAGCAACTGCAATTCATGCTTTTACAAAAGATGTGCGTTTAATAATTACCTGATATACCATCCATGTTGATGTCCGTTTTTAAAACAGGCAATCTTTCCTCAGACAAAGTCTTTTCGAAAAGGGTATGTTGAAGGTAGTAGGCTTCAATTGGTGCAATTACAGCACAAGGTCCTCCAGAGTTTTGAACCAGTGCACATCTTTCTTCAATGCTCCACTCAAATCCTAAAATTATATAGAACATTACCATGGAGAATTAGAAATTATTGATCGAAGTAAAATTGATCAAAATGCATTTTAACTGTGCCAGCTTTACACGCAACACCAAAGCTGCACACAATGTGTTAAAGGTCTTTTTCTAACCTAACGTAGTTTACTCTGCATGGAAAGGACAACAATGAGGTGGTAAAATTTCAAGTGCCTAAGATGACATTCATAAGTAACAGGCAAAAGAACAAAATGATTAGCACTTGGATTAAGGGTTACCATACATCCTGATTTTTCAAATTTTAGTGTAAAATATGCATTCTGAATAAAATATTAAGATATGATTTAAATCTCAAATTTAGCTGTATATAGTGTAAAGAATGCTTAGACTAGATGGTCAAAAACAGTTTAAAATAGAAAATCAGCACCATACTTTGTGCAAAAAGTCATAGAAAACTCGGCGCACCAAAGGTTGACGGAAGTTTTTATTAGCAGGTTACCTTCATCTTCATACTTGTATGTATGTGCGCATGTATTGTATCATAATAGCTTTACAATACTATATTAATACCTTGAGAGTTGGTCTACAAATATATCGTACCTAGAGTTCGGCCTGAAACCAGCAGTTTTCAGTTGCTTTACCAATGCCATAGCTCCTCCGCCGATTGTGCTAGAGAGCTGTTCAGACCCTCAAAAGATTCAGCAAGTCTTCTACTCTGCACTCGAAAAACAATTGCTTGGTTGGTGGTTGTGGATTTTTTGTGAGTGACATCATGTTACCTGGCCAAGGGCCAAACCGCTAGGCCAAAGTATTTTGCTAAAGTTTTCATTGGAAACTAAGCTCGAGTCAGTCTTTTGAGCCTTTGATCAACTTTCTAGCATTTCTGGTTCAAAAGTTATGATCTAAAATAAGCAAATTAATTAATTATCTAATTAATCAAATATTTTGTTTACTTTAGATCGTAACTTTTGAACTCGAAACCGCAGCAGGTCATCTGAAATATCAAAAAACTCGGATTGTAGCCTAGTTTCCAATAAAAACTGCAGCATCTAACGGTTTGGGCCCAAAGCCAGGTGAATTTGTCCAAGGTACCCTAAACGTCCCCCACTTGTGACGTCACTCACAAAAAATCCGAACCCCCAAACCAAGAAAATTTTACGAGTGCAGACTAAAAGACTTGCCGCATCTTTTGAGCCTTTGAACAGCTCTCTACCACTTTCAGCGCTAGAGTTACGACCACGCAAAGCCACATGTGATCCGGTTGTTCTGGCGCGAAAATGCCTAAAACAGGCCGGAAGCGAAAGTGTTAAACTATTGAATCGTAAAGGTGGTTGTTGTCATTTGTTCTATAACTGTATGTGGCTATATTATTCAGCTGTAATCTTCATGTGCAAGAAAGTAGGGAAAAGCTAGTATAAAGGTAAGGTGAGTATCGCTCTACTATCTTAACACTTTGACAACCAGCGTATGATATATTCGTACTTCGATTTCGGCCTAAAAAACAACAGTTTTCAGTTGCTTTACCAACGCCCTAGCTCCTCCGCTGATCGCGCTAGAGAGCTGTTCAAGGGCTCAAACGGATTGGCCAGTTTAGTAGATTACACTTGAAAAAAAATTTTTTGGTTGGGGGTGCGGATTTTTTGTGACTGACGTCATAAGTGAAGTAGTTTTAGGGTCATTTTGGCTCATGTTGCCTGGCCTAGGGCCCAACTACTAGG
>Ga0210059_1005810_pt1 | contig 19807 bp, 16 predicted proteins | sample Ectturendosymbi2_FD_188042 | JGI IMG/M metagenome (GOLD analysis project Ga0210059, IMG submission 188042) | Ecteinascidia turbinata endosymbiont from Florida, USA - Sample 2 (SPAdes) (version 2) | ecosystem: Host-associated > Tunicates > Ascidians > Unclassified | place: Key West, Florida... | reverse complement strand
ACATAAGGGCATTTTGTTGTCCATTATTTTGTCACAGCAATGTTGTGAGGTATACTTCATCTCTCTTGCAGTAGCGAAGCTGTTGCGAGACTTGATTACCAAATTTTACTGAAATCGTCACCCCCCAACGTTGCTGGCTGGCTCCGCCCTGGTGCACTTAACAATGGAAATTATGTTTGTTTTCAGCCGCCTTCGTGCGTAAGAATCCAGTCGCCAACATGATGATCGTCTTGTCCAGTTTTTTGACGAGCAACAACTCCAGTTCCGGCTGGCATGACGTCAACGCTGACGTGATGGTCAAATGTGGGAGTTTTGCCACCATCGGCGCTTTGTTGGAAAAGGTAATGATGGGTTTTCGGCGTTTGAGGTCAGTGTTTTTTGTGCCAACAATGAACAACTTAGTTTTTCGTGGTCTTTCAATCGTAGCATGATGTGACGTATGTTGCCACAAGCTGCTAAAAGAACTCTTACAGTTGTGTTTATCCGCACATTGGTGTGTATGCGTCTGGCGCGAAAAAATGTGTTGCTTATGCTTCTACCTAAACGGCCTTCAAGCTATGAGAGGACGAAGCATCTGCAAACCTAAAGAAACGAATTACTGCCGTGTCCGCTTGAGGCGCTGTTGAAAACTTTTCTGCGAAAATTGGAAGCGTCTTGAGCAGTGTTCCCTCTGAGGTGCGCAACTGCGCAGTACCACCAGACAATTTGCGCAGTGCTATCTCAATTTCGCGCACTTCCAACATTATAAATTAATGCGGTATATATATATCATATAGCTCTTTTGACGCTGGAAGCGCTTCACTGTTTGTGTGTCTGCATGGTTACGCAGTTGCATGCGCTCCGTGCGCAACAAAACAAACATTTGCTCAGCGTATAATTTTCTTAAAGGGAACACTGGTCTTGCGCTAATTCTTTCTAAACATGTGACGGCGCAAGTTTGCTTTCGGCGCCAGCAACAATCTAACCGTTGTCATGAACACAGCAGCGCCTGAAGGAGAGCATTGTGCATCGGTTGTTTTATTGTCTTAGCCGTGTTACGTGCTTTACAATCGACTGCAGAATATGAATCGCTGTTTTACGTCATCCCCTGATACTGTCATGCGCAGATGTCAACCAAACTTCTAGACGAGAACCTGGTGAGGGCGCTCGAGATCTTGGTTCGTTCGGTGCAGATTGCTCAAGACAGCGGTGGAACGTTGCTGACTGATATCTACCAATATATCTTGTTTGACTTCAGGTGTGGATAGTGAGGTCTTCTACCGAAAAAGGTTGTGCGATTGTTGTCGTTAGTCCGAAACTAAAAACAAAACGATGTGTAAAAAATACTGCCACTGTACTAGCAATTTTCGTCTGCATGAACATATACAATAACTGACTGTACAGTACAATGACTTGCTGCTGTTATCTTGATGTATTTATCGCCATTTCATCAACAGCTTCCTCTCTGTCAAGTTCACAATTTGTTATAACTCTCGACACGCGCCGCCTTTTCCCATTTTTGAATTAATATTTGATTATGATTAGTATGGACTGCTATAAGATATTCGGTCAGATTTGCTTTATTCCCGAAATATGTCCGTCCCGGCTTTTCCTTTAAACATGTTTCGTGGAACTATAAGCTGGTAACAGCAAGGCACAAGTTCAAAGTTTTAATAACATTTCCGCAGTGTAATTTTTCGTTTTCTGAAGCCTACAAACCGTAACTTATTTTTTTCCAGGATTTGGTGCTTGGCCTCGGCATCTGTGCAGTACAGTCACGTGCAACACTTGTCTACGATCATCAAAGACAACAAAAAAGACTTCCGGTCCACGTTCGGCGTGCAATATATGCTTGACGTTATAAAAACTTATTACAGCAGGTGAGATGACGTGACCGGCTGCAAACCGGGAGTGTGTTTCGGTCGACCTGTTGTTTCGCTTCAGTTCCTTCCAATCCAAAACAATCGGATACAGAACTCCACAATCTCGGCCTATTTCGACTTTATTGGCCTGAACGGCAGAATAAACGACGGTAGGCGTGACCTCGCGCACTGTGCTGGACCTGAGATTCTTCACACGAAATGTTGTTTGACTAAAAGCGACTCTGTCTCCGGACCAGGAGTTTAATTCATTCATTGCGGTTTTGTAGCGGCTTTCAGAGCTCAACAGCTTCAAAAAATTCAAGTCCACGATGCTGCCTCTTCGTTTGCGAGTTGCCCCATTGTAATTACGATTGTACTTCCGCAGCTGCTCGCGACCGAACCTGAGCGATGACGATGCGCGGAACATACGTTACTCATTGCTTGGGCTTATCAAGTTTTACGTCACCGATGACGTAACAAGTGACGAAGTCGACGCTTTTCTCAACTTCATTTCTTCCGCAAAAGAAAACGGCGACACACAAGTGAGATGATTCATCGCGCAAAAATCCCGTTCGGTAGCTATTAGCGGGCGCATGGTTCAGTGCAACAACCTCCATCAGTGTTTGGAGATTTATTGGCTTCTTGACCGCGCTTTGTCGCTTAGGTTCTCTAGATCGGTAACTCTTACCCACATTTTCTTAGATTTGCGAAATAATGGATTTGCTCAAGTCGCTACTTTCCAGTCAGTGTTGGGAGCAACTGGGAAGTTTTTTGTCTGAAAGAAAGTTTTTGAACTGCTTTTATTCAATGCTGGGGATTCAAGACTTTTCGAACATTGTCAAAGCTGCTGTGTGTGAGGTGAGAGGCATTGCAAACATAAGCGCGGTTGACAGTCACCGTCTGCGGGGGTAACTGGCAGTCGTGTTTAAAACAATTGTTTGGTTTGTCGTTGTTACCAGCTTCATCCACGTATTGTCAGTAACTTCATGGCAAGTATCGGTGCCATACCTGTTTCTAAAATTGTCGACATTTTCGCAGTTTCTCGTGTCTCTCTTCAAGCAACGGCGCGTGATGGAAAAGCACAGGGTGGTCCTGCGACAATGTGGCGTTGGCTTGCACGGCGTGCTGTGGCAGGTCAAGGATGCCGAAAGTCACCCCCCGCTGTGCCGATTGGTTGTCGATATCATCACACATTTTGGTAAATTTGACTACAGTAATTCATTTGTTTCTGGAAAAGTTGTTTAAGCGAAGCGGCAGGTGAACTGACGCATATTGTAAAGTGTGGGTTGCACGTGAAGGTGGCGGGTCGGCGGAGTGCTGACCAGGTCATGGTGCAGTCGGTAAAGTCAACAGTTCGCAATTAGCTCTGTGGCTAAACGAGATATCAAGGCAAATTGTTTACTTGCGTCGAAGGATTTCGTACTCGAAGCATATTTGCAAAAAAAGGCTGATTGTTCGATTCCGACCTTTTGGCGTTCACTAAAATGGAAAAAGTCATTTCTACGCAGTTGTCGTAGCAGGGTGTTGCCAATAAGTCAAGAACGTTAGGAGTGTTTGTAAAAATGAAGTAGATGCAGTGGTGCTGAAGCGTCTGTACCGAGCACTATAAATAACTGTAAAAGACGTAACAGCAAAAACGTTGCAAGGGAACGTTTAAATAACCTTTTCATAAACTCAACTTTGCCAATTCCCCGCTCAGGCAACTTATTTTCGGAGCGAAACCTTGCAGAGCAAACATTGCATTTTTTTGCAGAATGCAGCGCTGCTTTATTGATGTCGGTGTTCCGGGTGGTGGCACGGAGCGATGTGAAAACAAAGCGCTCAGCTTGCCAACACTTCATAACTCTCGCTTATTCAAAGGCCCCTTTCGTGTCGGAGTGCGCGAAGCTCCCGGACTGGCAGGTACGACTGTTCATGGTTCTTACGATCGTGATGTTTGGTGACATCTTTAGTAATTTGAAGCGTTGGAAAAGTTTGGTCTAAACCGTCAGAATCTTTCGTTTATGTGCAGGAATGTCTGTCGTTATTGTTCGTCGATCCCACGGAGAGCAAAGATCAGATGAAAGTGAGTTGTTTTGAAATTCTTATGTCTGGTTATCTGTGAAGTGTATTTCACCTGTTCAAGTGGGGCTGCAGCGTTTTTCCTGATCTAAGATGTGAACTCTGGATGAAATGTGGTTTGCAGTTCTTGAGGTTGGCAAGCTAAGAATAAAGCTTGGTTGCTATCTGGCTTGTTACAAGTTTATTGCGAGCACTTTTCGGCAACATTTTAATTAAACCAGGTATTTTGCTCCCAACCTTTTCCATTTGGCCACCACTGCTGCTTGCCTGGAACTTATGTTTCTTTAATAGGTGTTGAAAAGTCAGGACCGAACCATGTCCACAATTGAAGCATTAAAGATAGAGGCGGAAGGTGGTTTGCAAAACGGTAGGTGTCAGTCCATGCTGTGTTGTTGGTTGGGCGTCAGTTGGAATTCCAAATAAAGAAAATGGTAATCTCGTTTTAGCCTACACTATTTCGTAAAAAGTAAAAAGTGACAGTTGCCGATATGTCTCTCCGTCGGTATATCCCTGTGTACGAGTTACTTTGCTCAATGCAGGTTAATATTTACTTGGTTAGGTTTTCGCAGTGTGATTTGTTTCATGCAGGCAAGTCGAATGACGTTTTATCGGACGCGTTCCCGAGCTCACCCAACGCTTCGGGACCATTCGATTCGCCGAGGTAGGTTGCCCCCGTTGTGATATTTAACGTTTCCACCACCTTGAAAGTATAAGTCAGATTCTTTGCCAAAAAGGCGCTATTTTTTTGACGAACTGTGCCCACCTCTGCTGAAAGACCTCAAGCGCATCTCTTTGATCAACTTTTATTGGCGCGTTTGCTTTGAAATCGCTAAAGGATGACGTCAAAACAACGAAAAGGCGTCTTTACCACTCGCAGCAAATATTTGATTGAGATTTCTTCTAAGATGATTTTGCAAATCTGAAGATGGGTTTTGGTTCCGAGAAGCACTGGTTTGCTTTCCATATGTGATACCCTCTGAATCCTGATAGGATTTGCCAAATAATGGTTGTATCCCTTGTATAACTCCCGTTTAAGAATGAAAACATTCGAGGTCTTCGAGATGGTTTGAAATTATTTAAGTGTTGCGTAACTGTTGGTGTGTTTCTGATCAGAAGCTGTACATCGATCGTGTTTTAATCAATTTTATATAATGTGCTGCTCTGCAGAACAACGTCACCGTTCGATGACGTGCTCAACGGATCCCTCACTCCAGACAGCGACAAGGTTTATATTAATCTCTTTCGCTGATACGTTTTGAAATAATCGATCTTTCGTATTGTTTTGGATCAGCGCATGGCCTTACTTGAATTGCCCCGTAGCTATTATCCGAATTTTCGATGGGTTGTACTTGCATCTCCTTCAAAAGGTTGAATAAAACTGTAAAGTGCACGAGTGCCTTTGGTGCTAAAGTAACTAAACTGCAGTTTTGCAAGTAGTTTTTGAGAATCATCATCATCATGTAAAAAAGTTGTGTGCGTAAAAAACTGTCATGTTGGCGATTTTTTAAATCTTCCTTTTTTTCAGGACTACGTTATTGTGAAACAGAACGATGTGAAAATAGACGGTGACATCATAGATCTCGCTGTGGAATGCGTCTTCCTAGTAATGTGGCGCGGCGTCGCTGGTTCATCTGCGCAGGCGTGGATCGTGAGTTGCTTTGAGTAGCAAAGTGTACTTCGCTTTAACTTATTCATTTGCGATAGCGCATTATGGTCGGTGTGTGACTTGCTGTTGTTTGAGTAGCTCACTGCAAAATGCTGTAGATTCGTGTAGAAGGTATTGTGCTGCAGAAATTCAAACTCAGTTTGGGTCAGTGCGTCATTAACGATTAAAGGATTGGTAATTTTCTCCAAAAAATTTTTTTGAGTCAAGTGGTGTAATTCTAATTGAAGATCGTCAGTAATCGGTTGTGGGTTTCACCATTTTTGCTTCATCGGCGAAGAGTTTGTGTGAAAATTGCCGTTTAGCCAAAGTCAAATTCACAGAAAAATAGCAGTCTTTTCTTTCAGGAACGCGGCAAGGTTTTCGCGGCACTGGACAGCGCAGCCTCCGAACATAACTTGCATCAAGATGCGGCGAAAATCAAAGTGCTCATTTTGCAAAGTTGCATCGAAGCTGCTCTGAGTGATGTACGCGAGTCGTCAGCGACATCCGGGACAGTGAAGTCATCTGGCATAAACTTCGCTGCAGCGACTGAAAACAGTGAACGGCTTGTGCGCATCATTTATGATTTCCTCCTTAGGCAAGAAAGTGGAAAACCTGAACTGTGGACCGAAACGGTAGGATTGTGTCGGGTTTTCCCATTTCGTTTAAAACAAAGCGCTGTACCATCTCGCTTAAATTTTTCCGTTAGATGCTTCCCAGCGAAATTGCTGTGTATCTCTTTCTGTTGCAGAAAAATTTACTAGACGCTTGGTTTCCTTAAATTTGCACATCGATTATAGATATTATTTCAAAAATGAATATTGATTATTTGTGTCATGCTGCGTATTCGAGGAAACTGCTTGAAACATTAGGTAAACTCTTGAAGAGAAGAAACTTAATTGCAGTTGTTGGCTTACGATTCTACAATCACATCAACCGTTGCTTTAATATGTCAAACTGGAACCCATTGTAAAGCTACAAGGCTCAGTGCCACCTTTGTCGGTCTCGCCAAGCGAGTTTTAAGTTGGAAAGCTGCATTGCATATACTGATGTTGAGAATAGACCCTGCACAAGTGGTCTGCAAGTACAAGGTGCAAACCACATAAAATATGTGAGGGGGAAAGGACGCATGTGGGCCGGTCGGTTTGACACGCCTGATCCGTGCCACCCAGCTTGATCGGCGCGCGTGTGGCTGCAGCATGGTAACGCATAGATACCGTTAGGTGTCAGTCATTAGAGATCAGTCGCTTGCGGGAGCTTAATGACGTTCGTTTAAAGATGATTGGATGTCGGTGGCAATCAAGCGACCCACGCTGCTTGTTTTTCGATACAGCTGATGGAAAACCTGTTTGCGCTTTACGAAGCCTTGCTCGTATGGGAGCAAACATCTGATATTTCGAGAGGAAACGAGTGGACTGAGCTGGCTAACATTGGCTTGGGACTGCTGCTCGGTTGCGTAGCAACCGAAAAGCTGGAGATGTTCGCCATGTCGTCTGCCAAAATCCACAACTTGATTCATTCGCGTGAACCCTCTTCAACTGAAGAAGTCTGTTACATGCTGGAGGCCTTGCACAATTTTGTGTGTGACAGTATCAGCGGTGAGAGTCGCTATTCTTGCCTGCATCAGTTGCCTTCGTTTTTGTCAATCATGTCGTTTGTTGAGACCAAAGATGCTGGAAACTTTTCTCCTGTTTCAGATGATACCCATGTGAAGGAGTTTGTAGTCCCTCTCATCAGAGATCTGCTGGACAACAACTTCGAACGTTTGCACATGGCCCCTCATCTGTCGGAGCTCCCTCCTACAAGTGGAAGCCCGAGCTTCTTCGAAGATTTTATCGAGTACTGCGTGTCAAACGAGTGGAAAGTTTTCATCACTAACTGTGTAAGAAGTGATTAAATTTTTCGTGCGAGTTGTGTAAAATAAGCGGGAAAGTTCGCAACCAATCACGTCTACTTCCTCTGTGTAGTTTACTGGCACCACAAAGTCTCTGACTGAGGCATGATCGCTTCTTCCGTATGTCTCGTGTGTGACAAGCAGTGTCATGGGTGAGTTGAACCTGGGTTATGTTGCAGGTTGTTCCGAACAGTGACACCTTCAAGCGTAAGAGCTTCAGCGAGATATCAACATTGATGAACGCGTTTTGGGAGTCGACCTCGGATGAGCTTAAAGTTTCTTTTCACAAGAGCGCGCGCGAGAGAGGAGAAGTCAAGCTTCGGTTTAAAGCGGAGGTGCTTTTCACATGCCTCGGAGTTTTTGCGTCATCATAGCTTGCAGTGTCTGCTTGGCAAGATATGGAAGTGTTTTGCAACAGTGTCTCGTCCGGGTATTGCATGTAAAAGCCATTTTTGCGAGGTTTCCATCGACCTTATTGAAAATTGTTTTGCATGAGATGTTTAAACACGTGAAATATCTTCGCATTTTTTTAGTTCGAATCAGAATTCTACTCGCGGCAACAAGCTGAGGAGGATAGACAAGGCAAGAATGTCAAATCGCTTCACAATCAAAACATCAGTGTGATTCGCCAGTGGAGGGCATCCAAAAGATTTTTGGCAAGTGAACGCGGTTTATGGAGAGACAGGTGAACATATTGACAGCGCTTTGGTTGATAAAAAATCAGTTTAGTTTGATGATATTAAGCTGCATTATTGCCGTATTTTTTAACTTTACAGCTCGCAAATTTCGAACAACGGCGTTTTCTCAACAATCTGAAATTGGGACGCAATTTGAATGTTATATTTACGGTACCTGAAAATTTGACGACAATACTTGTTGACTCCTGTTTACAAAATTTTGGCAATATTTCAGGAATCCTTCAAAGACGTTCTGGAAACTGTCAAACGCTGAAAACTTCTCGAGAATGCGCTTGAAATTAACCCAAAACTATAACTTTGATCTTCACGAAGACGCCAGCAGGCTGCGAGATAACCTGACACCAACTGATGTGAAGGTAGTTGCTGTGTCAATGCGTTGTTTGTTCATTTCTCCAGGCGTCCAAGTAGTAACTTCATGCACGCGGCTTTAGTTTTTTACTAGCACTTCGTGACAGATTCAGTTCGGTGTGTTTTATTTGTCGAACGTTTGAAACACTGTTTATTTTCCGGGGTTTGCTTCACCAGGATGAGGCCGGTCAAGAGGCGCTGGTCCCGGCCAATGCTGTCCTGTCGCCAAGCGACACCGGTAAGGAGGATGACGGCGTCGGTGACGAAGACTGGAGCCTCCTCGCCCAAAACGTCAAGTGGGTATATTGGACCTTTTGTTCTTGACCACACCGTTTGTATTTGCCTTCCTCAGCTTTGGCATTGCCATGCTTCGTTACTTTTTTCAATAAAATAATAATAGTCTGCTTGGGCGTGTGGTTTTGTTCTGCTGAGTGAATTGTCAGCCGTTTGTTTTCATTCCTTCTCTCAGCGCTTCAACTGATAATCAGAGCACAAAAGAAAAAACGGTTCTATCAGAAGACTGCCAACTGATCACGCTCATGGACGTTGTCACCGGAAAATTAGAAATAACAACAACTCACGTTTATTTTTACGACAAAAGTACCAATGAGGATGATGGTGGTGGGTAATGTCTTAAACAGAGCTGCTATTGCCTTAAAGCTGAGAAAGTTCATAAGTATCAGCCTACGCAGAATTAGCTTCGCTGACACGACATTTAAGACTGACAGCATTTTTACTCCTGGTTAACGGTCTGTTTTACGCTGCCTTTTAGCTTCAACGAAATGCAAACATTGCAACCAGTTTCCCAGCTGTGTCGCGTGTTGTTTCGCTATTAAGGCACGTTTTTTGTAATCGGACCAATAATTTACAGGGACTGAGTCTGGCCTCGATTTTAAATGGTCGCTGTCCCAGCTGAGAGAAGTCCACTTGCGGCGCTACAACTTACGCAAGAGCGCCCTCGAGCTGTTTCTTATCGACCAGACCAACTACTTCATCAACTTTGATGGTCATTCTATCCGGCATAGTGTCTACAAAGCCTTGCTCAGTGTGCGTCCCCCAAATCTTCTTTACTATGGAATGAGGACGCCCCTGGAATTATTGAAGGTATGTGTGTCTTGTGTTGAGTCGCGAAACCGTTCTGGTGATGACAGTTCTGTCTCTTACTTTTATGGCTCAATTTTGAACTTGCGGTTTGTGCGATTCTATCCTGGTCTTACTGCAAGTAGCGGCTGAGTAAGAGCTGCCCGTTCCAATCTAGTTAATGTTAGATAAATGGCTTGCATAGCTTGTTAACAATGTAGTGCAATCTTTTGTTTCGATAAGAACCATTCGCATGGTTTGCACGGCGGGCCAGTTGTCGGGAAAACTGTGGGCCACTCAACATTTATATTGGGCTGCGTGGCGTGTTGGGCTATTGTATTGTAACAGGCAACTGGATTGCAGATTTGTAGTTGCGTAAACCAGGGCCAATACAAGAGCACGTGAATAGCAAAGCAATGTGGCTGAACACTTCAGCTCAGCAAGACCCTTTGCCCTGATATTCGTTAAGCCTATATTTAAATTGAAGTTACTTTTAATTAACTGAAGTCTGTACTGGGATTGTGGTCAGAATACAGATGGAATGTGCATTGGGTAGGCATCTTTATTTATAAATAACTGTTTATGTACATGTGTATTGAGTTGAATGTAGTAAATGTACAGATGAGTTATGTTTACAGATATAATGGGAAGGTGGCGCAAAGATCGCAAGCAGTTTTCACGAAGTGACCTAGCTATAAATGTAGTGTGTATGTCATGATAGCAGGTGCTGCCAGTGAAAGAGTGTTTAGCATGGCAGGTAATGACTATGATCTAACAGGCGAGTATTCAAGCCTTAAAACCGTTGTCTCTCCACTTCAAGATCGCCTTTCCAACGTTTAAAGACGCCGGGACTGGGAGCACTCTCGTTAAAAGTTTTTCTCTCATGAATGTACTTGTTTTGCTTCAAATCGCCCCTAAGATTTATTTCGCCCTCCAGCCCTTCCGTCGCTCTGACGCCGATGCTAGCGCTCCTGGCTATTACACTATTTCCAAAAAGTCTTTTACATTATACATTGGCTACATTTAAGAGTTCCTGCTTTTATACACCGAAAAAAGCTTGGCTTATTTTGAAAAGTAGTTATACGTTTTGAAAACAAAATTTGACTTTGTTACCAGTTACCTAGTTATTAGTAATAACTACCACTGGTGTGTATCACAAGTAATGCTGTATGGGCCTTCAATAATAAATGGAGGTTTGGGTCTATAATAACTAAAGTTTACTAACACAGCCGTAGGCATATGGTATGGACGTCGATATACGTTATTTAGTGCAGTTTGATTGGAAACATTTTGTGCTACTATGCGCGCAATAATACTTTTCCTTGACGCAGGCATCCGGTTTGACACAAAAATGGTGCCAGCGTGAGATGAGCAATTTCGATTATTTGATGCATCTCAACACAATCGCCGGTCGGACATACAACGATCTGAGCCAGTATCCTGTGGTCAGTGTTCTTGTCTTCTAGTTTTATTTTGAAACAAACTTAAAAATTGGGACCTTTCTGCTGTAGGCATAAGTGGTTTTAATACTCGAGTCAGTGTTCGCATTGCAAATAGCGCCCATATTTGGCTGCTTCTGATCTTGAACTGCTCTTGATTTCCACAACAGCGCGTGTAATGTCTCAAAAGCTATATGTCTAGAAACTGTGTTGCGAAAAAGAATCGTGCTTTGGAATGCGTTTGATTTCCGTGGGTCGACGCCGCTACATGGTGATTTGAGTCTTGATTAGTTTTCTTAAATAGCGTTGGTCTCATCGCGATGCACTGTAGGTTAGCATCCAGCAACCATGAACAACTACCAAGCTTCGATCGACTCCCCCGTACAGAGCAAGGCCATAACCTACATTTCGCGCGCAGTTGAGGTTTTTACCCGCAAGCCCCACAAATGCAAGATATGTGCGACTCGCGAGTAATAATGTACTTTTTCACTGAGCTTTTGGGAAGATGCTTTTTCATTGAAATTGATGCTGCAACAAATCGTATGAGGTTGAAAGCATAACGTGTTGAACTGCTGGTCGTACTTTTCCCGCTATTTAGTGCAGCTCCTCGTCATGGTTAACCTGTCGTATTTGGCGTAATGGATGGGTTTTGTACTAATGATAATTGTTGCCTTCCAAATTTTTTAATTTTTGAAGGAGGCTTGCGATACATTTACTGATTTAGTCGTAGCAGGAAGTGTTTATGTCATTGGTTCAAGGCAAATGCGAAAACGTGTTGGAATCTCTTCAAACGTCTGACGCTTTAGGTGATGATTAAAATTCCGACGTAATTTGTGAATCAAAACCATGTTGTAACCTCTGCCGGAAACATCACTTCGCAACACTCCATTATATTTTTGCAAAGTTTGACTCACAATGCATGTTGTTGTCAGTTTCCATGGGTTCTGAAAGATTACACTTCTGAAAAACTGGACTTGGACAATCCTAATGTTTATCGAGACCTTTCAAAACCAGTTGGGATCTTAAACCCAAAGAACGAGCACGAAAGTAAGTCGTGCTTGTGCTGAGTAATTCCAAAGCATCTCTTAATTTTTTTTGATCGAACATGTACGTTGATGGTCTATTTTTTAATGCTACTGTTTTCAGGTGCACGTAACAGCTAGAGGCTTAAGGAATTCATGTAATTCCAAATCTTTTTTTAGTTAAGAGCAGATTGTTGGAGTACATTAACGATTGTTCAAAACAAGGGATTAAGGCCCTCGACCTAAACATGGTGAGGTTTTAAACGATGCAGCCGATCTTCGCAGTTCGCGAAAAATACGATCACTTCGAAGACCCGAATGGCGTCGTGAAGAAGTTCCATTACGGTTCGCATTACTCGAATGCTGCTAGCGTTCTTTTCTACTTGATTAGAATGGAGCCATTCGCGACTCTGCACATTCAACTGCAGGCCGGAAGGTTTGTTGCTTTCTTTGTCCTGTGATCCTGAGGATTTTTAGATTGACTGATGGAGCTTCACGAAGTAATTTTCGCGCATTGGAATGTCGTTAAACGCTTTCTCATTTTTCTACGGTTCATTTTTTACTATTTTCTGCAGTCAATGCTAACAGTATAAATTGAGCTACATTTGCGCCAGAGTCCAAATGAAATCGTGCAAGCAATCATTCCATAGTCTTGAAATTTTAAGGATCACTTCAAGCTGATGTTATGGTGTTGCTGTAATTCTGTTTCAGCGCATGGCTTAGCTGAGTTGTACGCAGGCATTGATTTGCTTGGCACAGGGTGTTTTTAGGTTAAAAATCTTTTCGACTCCATATTGGTTAACACAGTGTACTGTCGCCCTGTGTTGTCGTTGGACAGTCAAGGATAGAGGTCTCAATTTTGACTGCAGGAGGTGAAATTGATGCTTTTTTGTGTGGTCTTTCAACGACATTGACGCATTTGCAGAATGATGTCTTGCCGAGGCATGTTAGTTTTTATCCATTATTTGTTGGGTAGTCGCTAAGCGATTAATGCCACTTCCGGTTCATTGCGACACGTCATCGTAAATATCGAGCGCCGGTTGCCACGACAACAACCGTTGATGTTTTCTGGTCAGGTTTGACCTCGCTGACCGTCTCTTCCAATCCATGCCCGGCACATTTCAAACTATGATGGAAACCACCAATGACGTCAAAGAACTGATTCCGGAGTTCTTTTACATGCCGGAATTCCTGGTGAACTCAAACGGTGAGAATGCAGTTTCAAGAAGCGATAATGTCGCTGCCTCGTACTTACAGCACTTTGCAAGTCAATGCTCAATTCCAAATACTGTAGGGTTTGAAAACCGGGATCCGGATTGCGGGACTTCCGGGATTTAGTGACTTCTTGACTTCCCGTTTCCTCTGAGTGGTAACTTAATGTTTCCGAGTAAAAAAACATTTTGCAGCAGATATCATTTTGTTCTTCACAAGCGAAAAAGCATGTAGGTTAATTGTTACGCTAGCACTGTGATGTGACGACGTATCTTCTGCGATTTGCATCAAACTTGCCCACGGTGAGCAACTGGTTTGAATTGATCTATAGTTAGTACAGCAAGATTGTGGTATAAAATTTTCCGCCAAATAGAACGCAGTCACCAGCCCAAAGTTTTAGAATGTTTTGCTCAATCTGATGATGAAGCTAATTGTTATCATTGTTCCAAAAGGCTAAGCTGCATACGCAGCACAGCTCTCGTCTTCAGTATATTACCAAGCTTGATTTACAAAGGGTTAGATCTGTGTGAGAACTGACGATCGCTGGAGTTTGTTCAATAGAATACAATGATTGAAACCGAATGGGGAAAATAAATAATGCCCGATACGTTTTTGCGAATGTGCTGTTTTCTTGAGTCCGGATAATGAGCAGGTGATTTGTATTTTTGCTCATTTGTGCCACAGTGTGGCGAGTCAGAAGAACTACCCTCGAAAGCCGCATCCGGCCGGTGTGTCGTAGTTCTGGCTTAAAAAGAAACCTCAGTTGGAGAAAAGGAGTTTCTGCTGCAAGATTTAAAAAAATCCGCCGGGAAATCAAAAATTTACTTCCTGTCTTTTCGTCCTGCCGGAAATGCGATACAGAGTTTAATTGTCAAGCAAACTTTGAACAAACGCATATTGTTACCTGTCGTACCATGTTTTGTCGTCCCAGAGAGATTTTTACTTGAGTTTGTGTTGTGTGGTTTGTAATGAAGTGTGTGCGTAAGCTCAAAATAGATTGAGAAGTATTGCCTCTGACACATATAAGCCCATTTTAATACAAGCACTGGGAAAGCTTTTCTGCCACTGTCCTTTACTGTGACCGAAGTTAAAAATCAGGTTCTTAAGTGAGTGAGCTACGCACAGTTCGTGAAGTGTGCGCTCCATGTTGACCAAGCGTTCATCACGTACTTAAAATAATCTTTAACAGGTTTTGATCTGGGCAGAAATCAATTCTCGAAAGAGGTAGTCAATGACGTTGTTTTGCCAACGTGGGCGAAGTCTCCGGAAGATTTCGTGTATCAGGTACTGGACGTATGCGACCTTGTGTTGAACAGGGGGCCCAGCGCTCCAAAGCCTGTGATCTGGTTTTGTTGTTTTGCAAAGCAAGCAGTTTCATTCAAATATCCTTTCATAACTTGCTATGCAGTAAAAATGTGCGCCGTTGTTTGTCAGAACACTTGAGTCGCATCTTGTACAGATAAAATGTCAAGATGCTTGCTTTACAAAGGAGTGCGTTACATTACTTTCCTTTATTCGCTGAAGCTACATTGAACTCGTTCCATATCTGACACAAGGTTGACGGTCGGTTGGAACTCTTGAACTCATTCGAACTTTGGCGAAGATTTGTTTTTGAAGAAAAGCTTTTGATTTGTTTTAACATTAAAAAAAATTGTTGAACTACAATCGGCATTCTATAAACGACTGTCGATTGTTAGTTCTGCGTTTCCAAGCTTGCCAATGATGTGTCGATCCAGGTCGGTAACAGTACTCGAAGCGAATTTGAGTTTTCGACTGGGATCAAGACGCGTAATAGGTCACTCCTGATTGGTTCGTCATTGATTTCTAAATGCAGCTGAAACATGGCTATTTCCCTTGTTTCTTTGATTCCTAAGACTTCCACTGTACGGTTCACAACGACTCGACATTTGCTTTTTTCGTCTCAGCATCGTCGAGCGCTTGAGTCTGAACATGTGTCAAACAGTCTTCATCACTGGATCGATCTCATCTTCGGTTACAAACAACGGGGCGATGAAGCCGTGAAAGCTTGTAACGTCTTCTACTATTGCTCTTACGAAGGTGCGATTATCTTTCGTCGCATTGATTAAACCGTTCATATTATTTCCCGGCCGTCATTATTCAGCTGTGGGTGTGCAGTTGTGATACTGATTATAGTCGATAGCTCTTTTTGTCAAAAGCCTACCCATGTTGCAAGGTGACGGCTTTCCGTAGTAAAACGATGTAATTTTTCCCCAAAATTGCACTACCTGTTGTTAGTCAGTCGTTCGTTGTTTTTTTATTTCGTATAAAGACTCTAAGAAGCAAACATCTGTGATGCAGGTGCGGTGGATCTCGACGCGATAGCGGATCCCGTTCATCGCAAAGCAGTTGAGGGCATTATCAACAACTTCGGCCAAACTCCAACTCAGCTGTTGACTGAGCCTCATCCGCGGAGGATGACGCCTGAAGAAGCCCTGCGCAAAGTGGCCAGCGGCCGAATCATGTCCACTTTAAACACTGACATTAAAACGCCTACGGTCCTGGAGCAGCCCGACCAGCTGAAGACATTTTTTGTCGAGGTGACCTTTTCTTGATTTGACCCTGTTGAGTCTGATTACTGCGTTTCATCGAATAGTTCTGTCCGGGCACCTGTATATCCCGCAAGATCGCCGTGATGGTTCATTTCTTGTTGCCTAACCAGTACCCGCTGCCAATCTAAAAGAATGCAGACGTCTTTAAAAAACAAATTCATAGTTGCTATGCAAACATGCGAAGAGATCCGCCGCTCATTTGGGGGCTTTAATTACGAACAGCAAAAACGTGAATGTCATATGCGAGAAAGAGTAAACTTTTTCGAATTGAAACTCTTTCTTTGAAATAAGGAATGCAAACTTACCCACTAAGTAACCACGGCCTACTTAAGATACGGCCGGATATGTCACATTTTGCAGGCCATCATTGACAGGCCGATTTGGTTTGTTTCAAAATGCAGGTAAACTCGATCACAGATTTGTTTCATGACTGTAACAGTAGTTGTAATGGTACGAGCGGTTTATGGGACTTTTTTGAAGCTTTGCGATGCTTTTGTTTAATCATGCATAGTCTGAAAAATAAGCTAAAGCTAGAATGTCTAAGGGTTCCGAAAAATGTAAACCATGCTATATATACATGTAACTACTTACAGCATACCTAACGAGCAATTCCTAAGTTAAATACAGACACTTTTGCAAACAACCTTCAAGAAGCAAAACGCAACACACCTTTGTGGAATAGTGCAAACGTTTTGCTACCAGTGTGCCCAGATTTGCTTTAAATTATAACAAAATGTCTGTACAAATCATTTGGCTTCACAGTATTTCAAACAGGTGACTGCAGCGTTCATAAAACTCCTTTGTTTTAGTTAGGCGTACAAATCGTAATGAAAAATTTTCTCACATGCTGTACTGTGTAAATTTTGCACTTCTACCATGAAAAAAAACATGGTGAAAGATTGAAAGTGGGACGTGGGATTAGGTAACTGCAAAACTGAAGTGGCACATGCAAATTTTCATCTACTTTTATGGCTTTGCATTGATAAAAACCCTGTCTCCTCATTACAAACAACATTGCAAAACATTATCCATGCACTTGTTTTCTTGCACACAAGCAACCAGATGGTGAGTTCAAAGAGCTCAGATCATGAAATGACTTGATTATATGCCCAATTTTAAAACTTTCATTTTTATCAGTCTGATAAATTCTCTGCTAAGAGTCTTTCTTGACAAGCTAGCAGTAGCCAATGCTGAAGGTTGTCTTGATGCTTTTACTGTGTGAGTTGTTGAACTGATTGCATTTCCTTTTTTATTTCATTCTTTTACCATTTTTTAATAAAATCATCCTTAAAATGTTTTATGCATACCATGGAATTTTTGATTGGCTTCCATTCAGATCGCTTGTCAAACTTGATCCACTTAGTTAATAAATCAAGTTTGTTGATCAAAGAAAAGAAAATGCAAGCACTTGTTGATGTTTCTTGTTATATCCGAGTTGCAACCATAAACCAAACACTTATTAACCATTTCACCATGTACAGCTGTCAAAGCATACAGTATGTAGTACCAACTGTTACACATTAACAATTCACATTGCAGTTATTCTCTCATGATGTGCAAGCATGACAATTAAACCAGAAATGACACTGCAATCATTTTTACTGGTAGGTTATCACTGTAACATCCACACCATTTATTTGTTAACAGCAAAACAGAGCTGTAGGATATACAAAAATAATTCCCACAGCATCTGAAGAGTCAGGACTGCTGTGTTACCATTATATCAGACTTGCAGCACTTTGTTTTCATTAAGAGCACAGAACCAAACTTACACTACCCTGTCTGCAAAACATGTTTACTGCATCCACCGTTTATTTTTCTGTGGTGCTGTTTTGCCTGTGGGACTAACCAAGTCAATATGCTTATTGCTTAGCATTTCAAATATGCACTTGCATTACACAGTTTCTCATTCACTGTTGAATAGTGTCAAATGGTGTTACTTGGGACAATTTTAAAGGTGTTTGTTTTTTCAATGTACCAAACATTATTTTGAAACATTCTAACAATGAAAGGACCTGCAAGTTTGTAAAGTTTCTAAAAACACGAATTTTTTTTCATATTTGAAAGTTAATAAATAGTCCCTTTGTTCAAAAAAATTGTTGGTGTCCCAAATTACCCTGGTCTCACAGGGTAACGTGAGATGCAAGTTTTTTGCATGTTTTCTCCAAATATAGATAATACCCATATTTGTGGCTAATGGGACATAACCATTGTGTAAAATTTAAGTATTAGTGAGGTTTTGCATGAAAAAATGTATTTAATCAGATGAAACAAATGTTACCCTACCAGAGTAAAGTGGAACACACACAAACAGAATTTTGATTTCAATATTGAATAATGTATATTTAGACTTTTCACTAAGCTCAAAGGTCGAAATCAAATACTAAATTATAGAAGAATAATGAATCACATACAGAAAGAAAACCTGATACACGTACATCAAAATCCTGTTTATGTCCCATGTTACCCTATTCATGAAGTTCATGACGCTCGAAACCCTGGTAACCTGAGATTGTTATCAAATCATTTTCACAAAAGTTGTGAAGGGGGTACTAGTCTTGTTTTCTAAAATATGTAAAGTTGAAGTAGGCATGCTGAAATTAAAACTAGCCAACTCGGAAAAGTAAATCATACTATGCTAAATAAATTTTTTCTGCTGTGCAGAAAATTAAATTTCTACATTCTCTAACTAAATAGTTGTAATGTGTGTTTTGTGATTTAAAGTTTTGTTGTTTGCTGTATATATATATATATATCATTATTTGGTCATATTTCAAATCTACCAACCATATATCAATAGTCACCAATCGTTTTGCTTAGGTTTCTATTTCTCTCGAGTAACCTGTCCTAAGTAACCTTGTTTAGCAGCTTGTAGCCTGTTCACGCAGGCTACAATCCAGCAGTCTCATGCACTACATGTGAAAGTTGTTTTAACACCTAACCCCTACCCCAACACAGAATCTAACCTTTAGTTGTGTGATAAATAACTCTACCCTCATCTTAAGCTAACCCTACAAACCTAAGCAACTGTTGACTACACTGAACAACAATGCACATAACCCCTACAATAACTGCCAAATGTTTTCAACCACATCAAAAGACTAAAGCTAATATGTAGCTTTCAGAAGAAACGAACTGGCAACATTAGCTTTTAAGCCTGCGTAAAACTTGATGCAAACTTGACTGGCAAAGCCGACGTACATATCATTGACAACTAAAAGTAACTTCCAGACAATGTCAGGCTTGGGGTCTCCTGCAGTATAATAGCAGGCCTACGGCTCGGGTGCTAAATAGCACATGCCACAGTAAGATTGTTTTACAAATACAGCGGCTGAATGGACGAACTCACGCCAAATTTTAAATGTATAAACTCAAAACTCACCGAACTAACCACTTATAAACACATCCCACACCCGCACTCAGTCAGACCTAACAGGTGACAATCAGCCTGTTAACAACAGTCGGGAAAATGTGACATATCCCGCCGTATCTTAAGTAGGCCGTGAAGTAACATTATGACCGCTAAAATACTTCAATCCAGTGTTCCCAACGTGTGAGCGGCGATCCTAAGTGGAGTCGCCTGAAAATTGCTTGGGTACGCCTATTTCTCTAACAAAAGTATATCTAGTCATTGATTTTTTGCAGTGCAAAGAACACCGCCTAATAGAGTTTATAAAGCAAGCTGCTTATTAAAGCAGTGGTGGCTGAAACATATTAACGAATATTTTCCCAAAACATAATTGCCGCGCATATTACTGGCGCGTGACAACACCGCGGATTGCAGTGGTTTGGTGCAGCGGCGTACGCAGAAAATTTTCATGGGGGGTGCATTCAGTGGCAAATGGTGGTCATTTGTATTTGGTCTGCGCTGTTTGTGACGTCACAATTTGACGTCATATTCATGTTTTCAAGCGAAGTTTGTTGACATAATAGGCATTTTCTTCTACACACCTCTTGTTTTTGTAAAATATCAAGCTCAAGGGGGGTCAACCCTAAC
>Ga0210059_1005809_pt1 | contig 19807 bp, 9 predicted proteins | sample Ectturendosymbi2_FD_188042 | JGI IMG/M metagenome (GOLD analysis project Ga0210059, IMG submission 188042) | Ecteinascidia turbinata endosymbiont from Florida, USA - Sample 2 (SPAdes) (version 2) | ecosystem: Host-associated > Tunicates > Ascidians > Unclassified | place: Key West, Florida... | reverse complement strand
CAAGACAATAAATTGCCTTTTGACAATATCAGTCCATGTGGCAGCGAGTAATTTGGACAAGCCAAATTTGTGGTTTTGAGCGTCAAGGATTCACCCGGACAATGCCATTAATGCTGACCAAAAAGCAGGTCATTGACACAGCTTTTTGGTCTGGAGTCTCAAGCCATAACGGATCATACGCGAGAACCGACGCAGATTGAAACAGCACTCATGGCAAACCGTCTGAGCCTTGGCGTACAACGAGGCAGAGCCCCAATTTACTTCAATGGCTAAACCACTCAAAGATAGTGTAGACCAAGGAATGAGTTCTCAGTTCAAAGTAGAAAAGTGAACTGAACTGTGTTGCCAAAATTGCCTCTTTTATACCCAGATCTTCTGGAAATTCCCTAATTAATTGGCTCTCATAAAACTTTTCATCAAGAGACTAATGGTTTTTTTTTAGTCATGATTCTTAATTACATCATTAATGGTTAATTTTCTGTATTTTTCCATGACATGATTCTTTCAAGCCTTCTTCAGTCTTGTTCGCCTTATTCCTTGTACTTTGCTCATTGTTTTTTCATGTCAAACTTTATTTGATTCAGTTTATGCACTGTCTGTCTTCGAATTTCCAGCCAAATTATCTGAAACTTTCTCTTCTTTACCAGACTGCGAAAGCGTAATATTTTGTTTGTCACGTTTTTCATGCTTGATTGATCACAGCCTTTGGGCTTCGTGTCAGCATTCTTTATCTTTGTTGCTTGATGCTTGGACTTTGTCTCTTTTTCATCAGATCAACATTTAATATGTTCAGACCACTATAATGTGTCTGCTACAGGACACTGCTGGTGACTAACTTCACGAACTTGTGTAAACACATTTTGATAAATAAAACAAACATTTAATATGAGGCAACAACCCTCTATCAATTTGAGATATTGCTATTTATACAGAAGAGCCACATAAAATATGTTATCGAGCCGCAGTTCGCCCACCATCGGTATAAACCTACGTGGCTTACCGCTATCAGCAGTCGCTGTCTCGCTACATTACATACGAAGATGTATGCGTTCAATAGTTACATGCGGCAAAATGCATACTACCGTGACTTGAAGTGCATCTTCGAAGATTTCTTGCCATATTATTGTTACGCAACAAAGGCCAATAACAGAACAATTCGCTCGGGAGTTTAGCAACATGCCTCTGTAGGCAAAGAAGCGGATTTAGTGAACTGCAAGCTCAAAACTGCACGTTAACAAAACAGTGAACCTGTCTCTTGTGCAGTGCGAGTGTCATATCCGCAAATAAACTGTCATTGCAAGAATTAACCCAACAAATCAGAATTAAACCGCTGATTTCACGTTTTCCAGAAATTTTTCCTTCTTAGTCTCAATTTCCAGGGGGGGAAAATGCCTGTTTTGCCCCCCTGCGGACGCCCATGACAGCAATATGTCGTGCTGCATACAGAAATGTGTTGTACACAGGTCTTTTAAATTGTGGGTATTTTCTGGAACCTGTGGCCAGAAATTAACTGCAGAATGGCATTGACTATCAGTTTCGTTTCTACAGCAGACACGTTTGTGACAAATGGTTGGCGAACTGGATAGCCATCACTGACTACATTAACGATGAATGGATTTACAAGGAATGCAAAGCATGGTTTCAAATCTTGGAAATGGTCAAATCTGGCTTGGAGCTCCTCCAGTAGTCTCACAATTTATTTTTGTATTCTTCCACTTTGTGGTCCTGCAAATGCCTCTTCGCGAAAAGCATTCATTCTCATTCTGACATTGGGAAAATGACAGAATGCTTTTGATAATAGGCCTATGTGTCTTTGAAAAAATTGAATTTTCTTCTGGGAACTCATGTAGCCTAACTTGAGCTTTAGGTTCACTATATCTTTGTTATCAATTCGCGTACACTCTCTGGTAACTAACCTTATGACAGGCAGGGGCGGATCCAGGTGGGGGCGATCGCCCCCCTAAAACTTGCGAAAGTAACATTTTTCACCATGATTTTGTACAATTCAAAAAGATACTTGGATGCCAACGCAGACTTGACTACCAAATATTGACTGAAATCGCCAGGGTTCTCCATGGGACATATTTATCTGTCCCATTCCCATCCCATAGCAATTTATGCCTGTCCCATCCCATTGGACGTTTCCCATGGCATTCCCATAGGAATGACATTCCCATGGACAAGCCTAGGATTGTCCATTGGCAGTGGTGGGTTTAGGGTTGGGGGGGCCCGAGGCAAGACTATAAAGGGGGGCCTTCTGATGACGTCATTAGAATCAGCCAACCGTGATAATCACCTTTGATTTGCCTAAGAGAGAGTCACCCAAGGATATGTTCCTCAGACTACGGCAAAACTGGAATAGCAGGAGAAAATGCAAAAGGGTGTTCATGATACACAACTTTGAAAACACTGAAAGTTGGGAAGACATGGCTAAAAGTTAGGCAATAGCAAGTTGGCATCGCCCCCACTTTATTTTCGCGCCCCTTTTCTCTGCATTCACCATCAATAAACTACACAGTTTACCCTTTTGAAAGTTTCACACTTTCCCCATTTGAAAAAATGCTTGGTAGTTGGTATCCTGAATTTATTCACATTCATGTCTTTGTGGGAATCCATGAAACTACAAAAAGCAACCAAGAAGATTTAAAACACTAAATGTGTTTTAAATTTCATCCTTTTAACTGCAAAAGATAGCATACAAAAGTATCCAATTAGAGACCTTTTTTGGCAAGTTTTGAGGCTGGATGAGTCAAGGCTGCCCTCATCTTGCAATGACACTAGTTGTTTGAAAAATGTGCAATAGTAGGAAATAATTCATCATGTATTTTATCGAAAGCATTTCAACTGCAGCAAGTAGCCTACACAATTGATTAAATCTGTGCTAAGAAAAAACGGTTCAAGTTATACTGGCTAAGAGGAGAGCTGGCAAAAGAGCTTAAACATCACCTACCAAGTCTACCTTTTACTAGTCAAGCTTCAAATAACCTGTGACTTCAAGCATAGGCTAAATCAAACTACTTCAAATTCCTGAAATATCTGTAGAAAAAATGAGTATTCATAATACTAAAAAATTGCCATTTCTGCTACGTGATAAGAAGCATGAATGTAGCCTTGCTTATTAACAGTCTTTTCAGCGCTACAGCAATAATATAAAACTGCTTTGCAAACTAAGAAAAAAATGTCCTATAAATTAAAAGATGTAGTGTGGTGTGGTCCCTGCTAAAACAATTGCATGTTGTCTTATTTTCTGATGGAAATGTTCACTAAGGTACAACATCACAAGAAATGAGAAATTTGTCTAACCTTTTCAACTCAGAGACATAAAAAAGACTACATTTTAATCATCTGTGGCATTTTCATAAAATTACCAATATAGCAAATACTTCAATCTCTAAAAATCATCATTTGGTATGAAAGGTATAATTTGGTATAAGTAGGCCTATTTGCTCTTATTTGATAGGGTCTTTTCAGAACTTTTTGGAAGAAATTTTAACCCGCAATTGTTTAGGTATAGAAGTTGTTTTGAAGCTTTTCTTTATTTGCTCATTGGAGATGGTGGTGGGTCGCTTTGAAAGGACAGTAGCCTACTTACACGTTGCAGTTGCTGTTGGGGGCCCCTTTGACAGCACAGTGCTTGAACATTACAATTGCTGTTGGTGGCCAACTCTGAAAGCAAGGTACTTGCACATTAAAGTTTCTGCTGGGGGCCCCTTTGAAAGCAAGGTACTTATACATTACAATTGCTGTTGGTGGCCCCTTTGAAAGTAAGGTACTTACGCATTACAATTGCTGTTGGAGCCTCTTTGAAAGCATGGAATTTTACATTATAATTGCTGTTGGGGCCTCTTTGAAAGCAAGGTGCTTACATATTACACTAACTGTTGGGGGGCCCTCTAAAAACAGAGAACTTACACATTACAGTTTCTTTCAGGGGCTCCTTCAATGAAGTTTAAATGCAGAGTACTTACATTTCAGTGGCTGTTGTGGGCCCCTTAGAAAGCAGAGTACCTTCAAATTGCGTTGCTGTTGGGGGCCCCTTTTAAAGCAAAGTACCTGCACAGTACAGTTTCTGTAGGGGGACCCTTCGAAAGCAGAGTACTTGCTTATGATCTGCTTTGTAGTAAATTATAAGCATGAACAAGAAGTTTTTCATCAAAAATAAGGAAAATTTACGCGTAACACCTCAAGGGGGGCCCCCAAAAAGGGGGGGCCCAAAGCAAGTGCCTCGCTCGCATCCCCTTAAACACACCACTGTCCATGGGACATATTTATCTGTCCCATTCCCATCCCATAGCAGTTTATGCCTGTCTCATCCCATGGGACGTTTCCCATGGGATTCCCATAGGAATGACATTACCATGGACAAGCCTGGAAATCGCCCCTCCCTAAACTTACCAGCTGGATCCGCCCCTGTGACAGGTCAGATCCAGGGAGGGATTGGGCGATCGCCATTCAAAATTTGCGAAAGTAACTTTATTCACCATAATTTTTAACAACCCGGAAAACAGCATTCTCAATATAAGGCCATTTTGCTGTGCATTGCTTTGTCACAGCATTGTGAAATAAACTTCAAGCGAAGCTGTTATGAGACTTGACTATTAAATCACTGAAATCGCCTCCCCTAGGTTTACTGACTAGATCCATCTCTGCCTTACGAGCTCGCGTAAACACATTGATAAATGAAACAAATGTTAAATATAAGGTAACAATTATCTGTCAATTTGAGATATTGAAATTTATCTAGAAGAGCCACACAAAATATGTCGCAGTTCGCCCACCATTGGTATGAACGTACGTGGCTTACTGTTATTAGCAGTAGCTGTCGAGCTGCATTATCTACCAAGATGTCTGCGTTCAGCAGTTACATAATAGGCCAATGGTTCCCAACCGGGGAGGAATTCCTCCCCAGAGAGGAATTTCATGAGTTCATGGGAGGAATTTCCACTTTCTATTTAAGTTACCTATTCGTTGTACAGTAAGTGTTGTACTTTTTTTTTAAGTTGACACTGCCTCTTTCAATTATTTATATCACTTTACATTTGTAAGTTATTTAGTGGACTATCACAACGTTTTTGTTGACAAACTTTAACGCCATTATTTGACAGCAAATAGTTCTTGTCCCACTTTTTGATCAAGTTATTGTCGTCAATAGAGACCATTTTTCATTTGTAATCCATACAAGCGTACGAACTCGAAGAATAAGCTCACCGTGACAGGTAAACGGCAGGCGAGAAAGAATATATCCATAGATCAAATTCTCGTAGACTCGTGTAATAGGGGAGGAATGAAAAAAAAGTTTGTGTAGTAGGGGAGGAATGAGAAGTTCCAAAATGAGCAAAGGGAGGAATGTAATAAAAAAGGTTGGGAACCACTGTAATAGGCTATGCGGCAAAACGGCTACTACCGTAACTTGAAAAGAACTTTTGAAGATATGTTGCTATGTTATTGTGACTCAACAAAGGCTAATAGTAGAACAAATTCGCTCCTAACCTTCGCAACCTGCATTTGCAGCCAAAGGTGCGGATTAAGTGAACTGCAATTTCATGACTGCATTATAGCTGAAGAGTGAACTGACTCTTGTGCAATGTAAGTGTCATATCGGCAAACAAACTGTCATTTGCAAGAATCTACCCAACTAATCGGAATTAAACTGCTGATTTTACGTTTTCTAGAAATTTTTGCTTCTTAGTTCCAGTTTCCAGGGGGGGGAATGCCCGTTTTGACGCATAGCCTATTGTCGCATAGCCTACTCAGATCTGTTTCCAGGGGGGGGCAAATTCCCGTTTTGCCGCGGCCCCACAGCCCCCTTTGCTACGCCACTGTCCCCCCTAAAATTCAGGTTTCGTCTCTCCTTAAACAGCGCTGAGAGTAAAATCGGTTGCAACCTTGCAACTATTTCGTCTCCCCTAAAATTCAGGTTTCGTCTCCCTTGAAACAGAGCTGAGAGTAAAATCGGTTGCAACCTTACAACCACTTCGTCTGCCCTAAAATTCAGGTTTCGTCTCCCTTGAAACAACGCTGAGAGAAAAATCAGTTGCAACCATTTCTAACTTCGCCCAAATTTGAATGAAGTTGTCCCAATTTGCCCAAATTTCATTGAGATTGCTAAACTTACCCAAATGCATACAGCTAATTCTAATTTTATCCAAATTCGAATAAAGCTCTTATAGTTCACCCGGACATTTCTAAGTATACTAAAGTTTCAAAACAGCTATTCCATATAGCCCAGCTTTGAACAAGATGTTTGAAATTGCCCACAATTGAATGAAGCTGTTGCAAATTGCCAGTTTGGTTTGACTGATGGACTTCACCCAAATGTTTCCAATTTATCTAAACGTTTTTATTTTCACCCAGACTTGAATGCAGCTTTTCTCATTTGCCCAGATTTAATTGAAGCTGTTGGACCGTACCCAAATTCTCCTGATTTACTTAACTGTTTAATTTTACCCAAAACTTGAATGAATTTTTTTAGTTGACCTAAATTTGATGAAGACTGTTGGAATTGTCACATGATTCTTGTTCACTCAAGGGCAGTGTTTATTTTGCCATCAGGGTCAAAAAAGAATGGCAAAATAGTCTCAGATTATTTTTCCGTGTTGGCCACTATTTTGTCGTTGATTTGGCCATTATTATGCTTTAGTTGGGAAAGTAGACACTACCTCACTTATATGTGAATGTAGCTGCACACTTTGCCCAAATGTTGAAAATTTTCGCCTGAATATTGGCCAATTTTTCAGCGTTGGGGATGCGACCACATCTCCTGCATCTCCAAGCCGTACGCTTGTGGCTGCAACCTTGCAACCATTTCGTCTACCATAAAATTCAGGTTTCGTCTACCTTGAAACAGAGCTGAGAGTAAAATCGGTTGCAACCTGACAACCACTTCGTCTCCCCTAAAATTCAGGTTTCGTCTCCCATGAAACAGAGCCAAGAGTAAAATCGGTTGGAAACTTATAACCATTTCGTCTCCCCTAAAATTCAGGTTTCGTCTCCCATGAAACAGAGCTGAGAGAAAAATCGGTTGCAATTTTACAACCATTTCGTCTCCCCTAAATTTAGGTTTCGTCTCCCCTGAAATAGAGCAGAGAAAAATCGGTTGCAACCTTACACTCATGTCGTCTCCCCTAAAATTCAGGTGTCGTCTCCCCTGAAACAATGCTGAGAGAAAAAACAGTTGCAACCTTACACTCATGTCGTCTTCCCTAAAAATCAGGTTTCGTCTCCCCTGAAACAGAGCTGAGAGAAAAATCGGTTGCAATCTTACAACCATTTCGTCTCCCATAAAATTCAGGTTTCGTCTACTTTGAAACAGAGCTGAGAGAAAAATCGGTTACAACCTTGCAACCAATTCGTCTCCCCTAAAATTCAGATTTCGTGTCCCTTGAAACAGGACTGAGAGAAAAATCGGTTGCAATTTTACAACCATTTCGTCTCCCCTAAATTCAGGTTGCGTCTCCCCTGAAATAGAGCAGAGAAAATTCGGTTGCAACCTTACACTCATGTCGTCTCCCCTAAAATTCAGGTTTCGTCTCCACTGCAACAACGCTGAGAGAAAAATTGGTTGCAACCTTACAACCATTTCGTCTCCCCTAAAATTCAGGTTTCGTCTCCCCTGAAACATATGTTACACAATGCGCGACTCCTAAGAGTGACAAAGATGTGATTTGGAATCAGCAGCATCTTTTTAAGCATGGGTTCTCATTGCTGAGACCAGGTCCGTCCTCGCAGAAACTCAAGTCTGGTTGACAGGCCTACTTTTATTTCTGATACCTAAAACAATTCACATCGAAATATACACACCAGTGAAATGTATTTTTATTGTTACTGTTATTTGTCATGAATAATAATTTAAAATGAAACAGAAAGGTACTCACCATTGTACAATATTCCATAATGTTCAAGCACTTCTCGACATATTACAACGCTCATATAACTCTCATTTTTTGATACTGCAACTTAGTAATTTGCGTTAAGAGATCTGCAATCTATTCAGATCGGTTCTCCTATTCAAGCAATTTACTACATGAGTAGACTCAATTTCCTTTTAAGTCACAATGCATTTCTATCTGTAAAAATACTCATGTGTGTCTAACACTAACTTAAAGTCATCATGCTTTCGTTTCATAGTCTGCGAGTTGCGCAGCTCGGAACTAGGTGAAATACTAGGCAAGGAACAGTTGTTCAGGTGAAAAATTACAATCAGTTCATAATAAGTCAAAGGTATGTTCAGTCAGAAGGGTTGATCCGAAGAAGGACCAAAGATTTCTAATGGACACTGCCAAGCTGGATTCGATCCAGGCGGGCTACAAAGAGATGTAACCAACATGCCGAGCAGTAACGGGTATACATCAAGGTGTACACGCGTGTTAGGAAGGGATTCTCGCCCAAGTGTAGAAATATCTACTGCGGCACAAAAAGGATCATTGCTCACCCTTTATATGGCCTCCCGAGGCGCTAAGCGGAAGAAGGTCAAACCTTCAACGGCTGAAGAAAATAAACCAAATGACTGGACTCAGACTTATATAGCAATTTGACAAACGAACAGAATTTAATTATAAACACCATTTTTGGTCTGAACAATTTGCCTGACAAAAGCATGATAGTACAATACAGTATTTGCAAATTAAACTGACAGAACTTTATTTTCTGGAATTGAACTCACTCACGAATACTGTTTAAACCTGAAGGACTGACGCGACAAAGGTTCATGACGGAAATTCGTCATTAATCACATTCTCGAAGCTACTGTTCTTCTGAGTCTGCGGCTAGCAATCGTGCTTAGTGCATCAATGTTTTGATAAAGCACGAAAGTAACTAGCTCACGAATACAGCATAATCTTATGTGAAGCTTGCCATGGTACAGCACTTCTTACCCGGCAGAGGCTTAGGGCAGCGCATTCTGCTGTAATCTTTTAACTGACATGGTACTTGGTACAGGCCGCGAGTAACCACTTGTCCATTCTTGACCATTGTCCGCGCTTAGGCTCACGATAACGACTTAACCTCGGCCCTGGACACGAAAGGCAGAATAAGTCAGTCTTTCTTTCTTGATCATTGCCGGCGCTTAGGCTCACGACAACGACTTAACCTCGGTCCTGGACACGAAAGGCAGAAAGAAAAGTCTATCTCTGAATTCTCAGTCCAAATGGGACACCTTTTATACTCATAAAGCGTCATGCGAGTTGGGAATTTCCATTTTCTTCAGATGTTTCAATTGGTTAACGCTTGCTTAATTGTCTGGTGATTGGTCTGTTTAAATGTCTCTAGAATCTTCAGGTATTTTAGGTACTCGGGGATTTCCCAGATCGTCTTGTGTGTGTTCTTGCTGGTGTCTTGTGACTCGTCTCGTGACTTCACTGACGTTTCAAGTGACGTTGGTTTTTGAGAACCAGCTGACGTAATAATGAATTTTGATTGGTTGGAATATATTTGAATTTGTTCTAGCTATTTCAGGCTTGTGAGTCTTTCAGCAGGCTAGATTTCTGTACATCAAAGCTGTTGCAGGCAAAACTTGCCTGTAACACACAGCTGAGAGAAAAATCGGTTGCAATCTTACAACCATTTCGTCTCCCCTAAAATTCAGGTTTCGTCTACTTTGAAACAGAGCTGAGAGAAAAATCGGTTACAACTTTGCAACCATTTCGTCTCCCTTAAAATTCAGATTTCGTGTCCCTTGAAACAGGGCTGAGAGAAAAATCGGTTGCAACCTTACAGCCATTTCTTCTCCCCTAAAACTTGGTATTATTGTTTTTCCAGATGGATGTCGAACCCGGACGGGGAGCGCAACGTGAATGTTCAATGCATACGCCTGCTCTTGAGACGTCGTGGATATTTGTAGCCAACCAATTTTTGTTCAATGATGTACAAACTGTCTCATTGCATCGTCTGAAATTAAACTTTATCTGTCCAACTGTTTTTTGCGGCCCTGGTAACCCACATGCACACCATGGTTTCATTGTTTCTTTTTCTATTTACAGGCAGAAATCCCGACAGTCTTGTGGTAGGCAGTGAGTGGGTGGTTGGGTAGTGCCATGACAGATCCTATCGGCAAACGAAACCTTTTACCAGGCTTTTCAACTGAAACGTTTTTGAAATTTAACACGTCATAGCAGGAAGTGTTAAATTTAACTCACTCAACGCTATCAAACTGTCGTCTATTTTTAATGAAAAATATCTCTGGTTAAGTCGTTTGGTGAGGTCTTGTATTTTTACAGCCTGCCCAGAGCCAGCAATTAAATTATTTAAATTTGTTTGGGAGACCGGTGTTGCCACTTACGGTGCAATTTTCTTTGTAGGCGCTGTAAAGTTTAATAGAATTTGCTGTGACTTTGGAGTCAACTGTGAAGTTATAAAATGTGTAGCAGCTGTTCCAGCTTTCTGCCCAGTTGTTTTTGTTAAATTGACAGCAGTATCAATGACTTGCTTTTTGGTGATCAACCTTGACAAAAAGTCTTTGTTGTGTAACAGTAGATTTATCTATTGTTCATCCAATGTTGAAATATGAGGCAAGTGGTTGTTCATTATGCACGTCATCATTTTTTGAAGTCATGGTATTTCAGATATATTTTTGGCGGTAGTATACACTGTTAGCATGAAGGTGCCTAGCTGTCATTGAGTCAATTGATGAAAAATCAATTTGATGATACTGTTAGCCAGTGATGGTGTGACTCGAGTCAATGACTCGACTCGAGTCACGTTAAGAAAAATGTTGGCTGGACTCGACTGGAGTCACGTTTTTCACAAAATGACTCGAGTCAGAGTCATTTTTACAAAATCTCTGAGTTCCTGATGGACAAACCCAGTTCGTTTGCACACAAAGAACTGAGCATTTTTTTGCTTCAGTGATGATCAAGTTTGGCGGAAATTTTCTGTTTTGCCTGCCTAGTTGTGCTATGCTGCATTTTAAGGATCAAATTTCCCCAACTTGCACAGAGGTAGACCTGAGACTTTGCTTTCACTGAGGGGTCAGCAGGGCACAGTATCTTGACCGACACCTTATCGTGATTTAATGTTGTATTTGCATATCGTGATCATGGCAGTGGGCCTCATACTGTGACCTTGAGTCTTTTCCAGATGCCACAAACATGATTCAAGTTTTTCAGATTCAAATCCAAACCAAACACTATATTGCAAAATATAATGCAAATGCGAAAACCCAATGTTGTTTAAATCCAAATTCCTGCCACTGTTATTAGCCTGAGTCCATGTGGCGACGTGATTAAGCCACATATAACGTTGCATTTGTAGCAGCAATAGAAGAGCGAACCTCATAAAATGTTTAATCTCAATTGCTATATTGCTGAGGATTGTCGATTCGACTCATTCTTACGTTGGCTCAGGTCGATGCTGCAATGTGCCCGCAACAAATGGCTCCCAAAAGTGTCAGTGGTTCCAATCCAGTGTTAACCTGCAGTCCTACAGTAACCTGCAATCTCAAAACTGAACCGAAAGTTACAGTAATCTGCAGTCCCAAGACTGAACAAAAGTTGCAAAGAAGTTCAAAAGAAAATAATCAATTCCAATCCAAATCTGTTTAAGCAAAAATGATAACATCCAAATCCATCAATATATTGAAATGTCGCAAGATTTATATCCAAGTACATGTTCATCTCTGGTCATTTTCATGTATTGGCCATGCGAAAACCACACGTTCAATGCAACGCCAAGCCGAGGCGTTGCAACAACATCCCCTCGTTTTTGCAATGAACCGCAACTATTGCACGTTCTTTTTGTGAACGTTGTGCCTGGCACCACCTTTACATCCTGGTCAACGCAACACTTTGTTGTAATTAGAAATGCTGAGCAGAAAGTGTGCAAAGCTTCACACTGTGGCACCAAGCAACAATAAAGATCCCACGTCGTGCTCATTCTATTTCTGCTTGTTCTCGCCACATGGGTGTTGTTCTTCACGCACATCCCGTTCGTGGTGAATCGCACATTCACTACAACACTAACTGAGAGGTTGCAACACTTGCAGCAAGGTTGGGCTAGACTTTTTGAAATGCATGAGAGTCAAAGCGACAAGTAAAATGCAAACTGAGAAAACTTAGATATAAATAACCTGCAATCAAATTTGTTAAAACAACATTGGGCACCATTTTCTGACTTACAAGACGCCATTTCATAGCATGTTGGACACCATTTTTTAACTTTTTATGGCATGTTGGGTGCCATTTCATAGCAAAAAAAGTTTCGTAGAAAAAATGTGAAATTTCGTGTGACTTGACTCGAGCTTACAAACCAATGACTCGAAGTGACTCGACAGTTCTTGTGACTCTACTCTGACTCGACTCGACCAAGTCATGACTCAGACTCTGACTCGACTCGAAAAAACTTTAGGTGACTCTGACTCGCCTCTGACTCGCAGGGCTTGTGACTCTAACTCGACAAAAATGACTCGGACACATCACAGCCATATGCTCAGCCAAAGGCAATGTTGAGAGCAGAACCAATGAACAATCACACAGCAGGGAGCAGCGCACGCAGCGGAGGTGTGCGGACTCTGTTTTTTTTTACTCTGCATTCGATCCAGTTTGGTAAATTTTGAATCCACATCCAGTCCGACTCCACCACTACCATGATGCAAGTAATCCAACTCCTGTTTGACTCCGCATCAATAAAAATCATGCATATTCCATATAATATCGACTAAGTGAGCACCATTTTATCTACTTCACTGTAAACACTCCTCTTACAACTTGTTATATGCATAACTTAAATTGATGGCAGTGTCTATTTTGCCGCCAAGATGCCGGCAGCAACAGGCTTGGCAGAAACAAAGTAAACATAAAAGATAAACCTTAAGCCTAACCCTAGCTTTAACTCTATCTGTAGCCCTAATGCTAACCCTAACGCCAACCCTTATGCTAACCCTAATGCTAACCCCAACGCAACCCTAACGCTAATCCTAAAGCTAACCCTAAAGCTAACCCTAACACTAAACCAAGCGCTAACCCTAAAGCTAAACCAAACGCTAACCTTAAACCTAACACCGAAACATAAACTTTGGAAAGTTTTGAAAAAAGTAAAAAAGAAAAGGGAAGTCGCCAAGGTGAGAGTTGAACTGAAAAGAAATGGCATACCAGACATGAAGCATAACTGCTACGCTACGAGCAGCACGCCGATTGCATAACAAACTGACCTTTTCATTCGAATTGCGTTATGCCACGAGACCGAATGTTCAATTTGCACACAACAGCTCCAGCCTATCTGTTGCCGCCAGAATCTTGGCTGTGAAATAGACGCTACCTAAATTGATATCAAAGCATATGAAGCATTGATATAGGCCAGGGGTCTCTTACCTAAATGGCCAGCAGGCCAAATGCAAATCCAACCCATAAAACCATTTCATTCGGCCTGGTAAGACATTTTGTCAATTTAGATGTAATTATTATATATTAGCAAGGAACTTGTTTTAGAATGTAACATATTCCAGAACAATGCCATATAATCGATGTACAATCATCGCTGGTGAATGAGTAGCCTATAAAGTCTTGCCAAATGTCACTTTTCCCACCAGCATAAGGCTTTTCTGACAGCTTTCCATCCTTTAGCAGCTTAAGCACAGAGCTGTGTTCTGCCATACATACCAGAGATGAGCGGATTTAGGTTTTTCAAATCCAAATCCAATCCGGCATTTCATTTTTAAATCCAAATCCGAAAATAGACCGTTTCAAAATCCAAATCCTGTTTAAATCCGAAATCTTATCACTACTATATTAGTCTACATGTAATCGAATTCAGTATGATTCGCGAAAAACATTTGCATTGTAATTCAAATTAACTTATGCTGAACCTTTGTTTTACAACACCGCAATAGTTGACACTTCAAAGACTTCAACATAAATCGCAATCAATTTAACAGCAATGCATTGAGATGCTCAGTTAGTCATGCAAGTCAGTTTTAACCACTCAAAACTAGAATATCCTGAAAAAAATTGTAACCATTATGACCAAAAATAGAACCAAGTTTTTGATGTACACATGTAACACCTCTAAAAACAATCCAATGAAAAACGCATGCAATGAATGGCATTTGATCTATTCATATTAACCAATGCCACATCTCTTTTGTTTGTCCGTTTATGGCATTTTAAAAATTTTATTCAATAGCAATCTACATTAGGCGGTCATTACTGCATAGCCTGTCGACCTAACTAAAACCATATTGAAAGCTTAACAGGCAAAAAGCACACGCAAAGTTTTGGCACTAGGCTACATAAATAAATAATGATCTGATGAAATGTGCCAAAGCTAAATGTAACTATAAGCAGTAGGTATATTACTGTTCTGTTACGTGCAGCAATCATGAGTCCAGAAAAGGGATTGGGTCAAAGAAAACCACACCAAATTGGTAACTTTGATGACACGATACGTCTGAACCAGTGTTGCCACCCTGTTGTTGCGGAAAAGCACTAGATTTCATGATGAAAAATGTAGATTCACAAAAAAAGAAAACTCTAGATCACAAATATATGACAGATTTGTGAGATTACAAGAAAGTTGGTGTTGTACTTAGGAGCAGGTGGGGGTTTCGAACATTGTATGTTTATTAGTCTCAGACGAGGTAGACCATAGAACACACATAAACACACAAACACATGCAAACATTGATTCTTTTGCGCCTTACAATCTTTTAACGTGACTTGGTGAAGTGCAACACCTTCACACCACATGGTAAATTACCACAAGGAAAAGACCAACCACACTTCCACGCCATTGCTCTTGAGAAATTCGTTGTGGTCTGAAATGTGAAATTTAGGCAAATGGCACTTCTGTTTCATGACTTTCAACATAGCCATAACCTTCAGCAGCAACGTTTGTGTTTGTTTGTAGGCTGTACAGGTCACTGAAACTTTTAACAGATCACCACAATCACCTCGGCTCATAGCGGTTTAACTCAAAACAGATTGTATGCTTTTGTGTAATTTACAGTGATGTAGTCGAGACCGTAACCTCCGAGACCGAGACCTGGCTCAAATTTCGAGACGAGACCGAGACCGAGGCTTTGTCATGAAAGCCGAGACCGAGACCTGGAAGTTCGAGACCGGGACCTCACATTTCTCTGATGGCAATTAAAGCTAACTCCTGGAATAATGCAGCAACAAAATATCTGGCACATTGCCAAATATCAAGATCCTCTTAGGAATTTACAACCTCAAACCTGTGGCCTTATTTACAAATTCCATGAAGAAAGCATGGACATTGAAAATGTTGGCAGCGTTTAGAACACTGGTTTTCAACCAGGGGGTCGTTTGCCTTTTTTCTAGGGGTCGCGAGAGCTTCTGACAAAAATATTCATATTTACTTCTCTATTTTATATTTCTGTGGAACTACTTTTTGTCGTAGCCAAAATAATAGCACCACCTGGCAAAAATGATAGCCTACTTTTTCATTCAAAAGTGTGATTATGACCACCACAGTACAGAATACTGTTGCGTTTGGCAACGCACGAATAATTTTGTGACGTAAGAATGTGGTATGTTTGTAAATTAGATACCTGATTGCGGCAGTTAAGGGGGTTTTTATTCTAGTTTTCAATGAGTGATTTATGTACGGCACGGGTCTCTCTCACTGATGCTGCCATGTGCATAAATATAACAAATGATTCGTGGTTCAATACAGTGATATCGTACGTTATTTTATAATCATTGTGATTTTGTATTGTACAAACACAACTGCATTTCATATGTCTCACTGGAAATTTTCGGAAGGGGTCGTTAGGTTAAATTGCGTCGCAAAATGGGCCGCCGCATGAAAAACGTTGAAAACCACTGGTTTAGAGGTTCTACGCATTTTAACTCGAAAAATGTTGGTGAGCCAATTGAATATTCAAGGTGTTTGGCGTTGCCATGCTTCAATAAATTTTTTTTGACTCAGAAAAATTTTAATTGTTTTGTTCGTTTGTTCGTTACAAAACAATACCAACCCTTCTGTGTAAGGACAGGAGGTGATGCCCTGGTGAAGGTCTCATGTTCTGGTCTCCTACGCAGTATTGAAGTAGGCCTATGTTAGTTGAGAAAGTGGAGAAGAGGCGAATCATTACTTTTTATTTTAAAACAAGCACAGTCAATGTAGGCGAGTGTATACAGCCCCAGTAGCACTGGTCAAAACAGCACAGTAAAGTGGTAACTCCACAGAAAAGGTTGCTTTCCATCATTCAAATTTTCGCCAAGGTGTTTCGTCGTTTATGTCATCTGCCAATGAAATAACAAACTTTTAAAGTTTTTTGCTATCTACCACTTACCTGTTTCACTACTGTAAGCTTCCTTTCTAAACCTATGAAGACTTAGACAGGTGCCATTTAGCTACGTCCGTACAATACACGTGAGTTCGATCATAGACGTAACAAGGACGACATTCACGAAAGCTAAGTTCGCTTGGTCTCCCTACGATTCCTGATAGCCAAGGTAATTAAGACAAGAAAGAGACATAGACTTTTTAATGGTTTTTGTTGTTTTTATTTTCTAAAAGAAATGCACACGAACACTGAAACTCACCAATAAGTTTCATAAGACGTCCACTCTCGTAATGCTCTCGAACGCAGCGACACAGACGAAATCTTATTAAATCTCGCCAATCCTACAGAAATCAAGTTTCTTAATCCTAGACGTTTTTTGTTCAAACGTTTCTGGCTAAAAAGGGGTAACATTATGTTTAGTGGGCCTTTCTTATGTTCAGTCAAATCGTGACTGGGTTGTGCAGGTTTTCCTACGAAGAAGGTTCCTAGTTTATGTTTCCGCAAAATTCGTAACACGAATTTGCAAGCAGGTTTTTCATGTCGTCCTGTCATTAATTTATATCGGGGAGCATGTCTAGCGGTGTTTGATTTATGGCTTGTTTTTACAACTGGCCCCGACCGTTTATCAAAGTTTAACTTTGTTTTGACTTTTTAAATCGTCAAACAGAGTGTCAGGGAGTACCTATGCCAACGCCAGTTTAACGGGACAGAGTGACAGGGATTCGCCTTAGGATTGAACAAGGCAATAAATTGCCTTTTGACAATATCAATCCAGAGGACTGGCGGCGTGGCAGAATTCCACTAGGACTGAACAAGGCATCGGCCTTTTGACAATACCAGTCCATGTGACAGGCGGCCAATTTGGACAAGTCAAATTTGCGGTGTCGTGTGTCAAGGATTCACTCGGACTATGCCACTAGTGTTGACTAAAAGACAGGTCATTGACAACTGTTTCTAGTCTGAGATCTCAAGCTACAATGACGGCTGTGCAAGCGCATTCGGCCCAGCGGATAAAGTAGCACTCATAAACCATCCGTCCAGCTAGGATGGCCATGAGGCAAAGTCTCAATTTACTTCAATGGCTAAACTACTCAAAGGCAGCTTAGACCAAGGAAGGAGCTCTCTTAATGAGATCGAAAAGTGAACTGAACTGGGTAGCTGAAATCGCAGCTTATATACCCAGATTTGCTGGAAATTCCCTAATTAATCATTTATTGATTACTAACTGGACATTGCCTCATAAGGCTTTATGGGGTTTTTAGTCATGATTCTTAATTACATCATTAATGGTTGATTTTCTGTACTTTTCCATGACATCATCTTTTTAGGCCTTTCTTCAGCTTTATTCTTCTCTTTTCTTGTTCTTTGTTTATTCTTTTTCCAAATCAAATTTTATTCGACTTAATCTGTGTACCGTTTGTCTTTAGATTTCTAGCCGAATTGTCTGGAACTTTCTCTTCTTTACCAGACTGTGAGAGCGTAATGTTTTTTTTGTCACGTTTTTTATGCTTGATTGCTCACAGCCTTTGGGCTACGTGTCAGCATTCTTCGTCTTGTTGCTTGATGTCCGGATTTTGTTTCTTTTTTATTAGATCAACATTTAATATGTACAGACCATTAAAAATGTGTCTGCTACAGCACCAACGATCTTTCGTCCCGAAATTCCCAATGGCTACCTGTCTACGTAATGTCTAAGAAACAAGAAAATTAAAAGGATGTTTACAATGGCTTGTGGGGTGGATACATTCCGGCAAGTCCTGCAAGTTTCTGCGACAGCATTTGCTATGTAATAAAGTTTTCTTCTGAACTGCACCTGATTTGAACCGGGAGAAAACAAAATAATTTTTGTCGAAAAACACGATTTTGAATTTTGTTTCATGCCTAAGGTCGTGGATGTGGTAAGGGGGTGTTGCAGTCACAATGCACTTGGCTAGGTTCACACTTCTATTATGTCGAGGGTCGTCGGTTCGACTGAGTTGGTTCATGGCGATGCCGCATTGTGACTGCTACAGGTACTTGTTCTGACGCTTTTGCATAGCAGGATGCCGTGCTGATCACGACAAAAATAGCTTTTGCTCTTTGAGACTCAGTCAAAGTTTTTATAGAAGCGACTGAGTAAAAGTCGCAGCATGCGTTGTCTTTCTGTATTTTGGTGCACAGGGCACCGCTACAACTGCTCCTCCCGGCACACCACTGACTACCAGTAATTTGAAACTCCATATTGTAAAGTGTGATAATTTGGTTCACAGCTGGGTATTTGGAAACGTTTTTCTTTTTATGTTACTCATGGATTGTAACTTCTCCAGACGACAATTGCAGCAAACCTTCGACGCTTCGATTACCTTCCGAATCTATCAAGAGCATAAGAGACAGGTACATTATTTTATTATTAGTGCAAGTATCTTGACTCACTTTTTCAAAGGAATTCACGTAAAGATCTTTGGCTTGAATCATGGCATGTCCTATTTCGACTTCTTTTAATTTCTGCAAAGATGTATGCAGTGTGCTAAATGTCAGCTATTCATTTCAAGGTCCAGGTGCAAATATCATAAACTGAAATCTCAATCTGCTTTTATTACAACAAGCTTGGCCAAACAGTGACTCGCAAGTTGCCTGCGGTTGTAGAAACTGTCATATTGTAAATGTTATTTCGTTGATGTCGTGAAGTAGGTTTCAATTAAATACACTTGTTCGCTTGTCATCTTCTCAGATCTTTGCGACCAGGGATGCCGGAACAGACAAAGTAGATAAAAAACCTTGCATTATAGTTAATTTGGGCAAGAAGCTACGTCTAGATCAGTGGTTCTCAACCACGGTACCGAGAGCCGCATGCGGTTCCTAAGCATCCTTTGTGCTGCTCTCAGCAATCTTTCAATAAGACCTCTAATATTTTGTGTAACAGACTTCGTTCTGCAATAAAACAAAACGTGTCAATTGATTTGTGTTAGATTTTTTAGTGCGGCTCTCTAACAAAATTGCAGATTTGGATTGGACTCTCTTTAGCGGAAAGGTTGAGAACCACTGGTCAAGACCAAATGAATCAGAGTGATGCGATTTATGAACTTGTGCTGTCATCGAAGCACTTTATAAGCTGAAGTAATGATACCATAAACATTTTGCCAAAAAAGTCTAGTTTTTCTGAAAATTATAATAGCACGGTGTAGTAAGGACGTAACAATAAAAAAAAACTGTAGTATTGAGACAGCAGGGTTTTTTTAAGGCGTTTTAGGGACCCGAATCGGGTGCCTAGAATCAGAGAAAATTATCATCGGGTCCCTACAGATCCATACCGGGTTCCTAGCATGTTCCTTTAAAAAAAACCTGGAAACAGTATCAAAACTGATTGAGTATAATTAAAATTACTCTGTGAATTTCCAAAAGTTTTCTGGAACGTTCTTTCTCTCGCGATATTTCTTCCAAAAGCTTTTTTCTTTTCTTACCACGTTGAACTGTCTCATTGCCAGAGTCACATGAGTCATAAACTTCCAGTGAGTTGGACATCGTTGCTTGTGCAGATCTTCAAACTGCTCGTCTTTCATGCAAAAGTCTGTACATGACTGTTGGGGA
>Ga0210059_1005807_pt1 | contig 19809 bp, 11 predicted proteins | sample Ectturendosymbi2_FD_188042 | JGI IMG/M metagenome (GOLD analysis project Ga0210059, IMG submission 188042) | Ecteinascidia turbinata endosymbiont from Florida, USA - Sample 2 (SPAdes) (version 2) | ecosystem: Host-associated > Tunicates > Ascidians > Unclassified | place: Key West, Florida... | reverse complement strand
ATATTTGGTTGAATGTTTGGTTTTCTTACAAGTAATTCGTGTTTTTTAAATTTTTGTTAATGGGTGTTCCATGACAAACGCGAAAGTATATCAGGGGTTCCACGATGACAACAAGGTTGAAGAACACTGATGTAGAGGCTTTGCTCAGTATCACGAGATGGGCATCAACACGACAAATTTAATAGAAAAGACCCTTTCCGGTCAATCTGAAACATAAACAATTGAATATAAGTTTTATGCACCACAAGTGTAACACCAGAAGCACAAAAAATGTAGAAAAGCCGCGCCATCACAGAAACACAAGCACCATTAGTAATTACAGAAATTAAAAAAAAACAGTCCATGCAGGAAATAAAGGCAACAAACTCAGAAATGCGTAATTTAAAGAAGTCAAAAGGAAAACCACTTTAAACCTTCGTTGATTTGGCAACTGAAAGGATTGGAAAATCCAATCGAAAAATGATTTCAATGCATCTACGATATTGATAACATTAGTGTGTCTATCTTGCATGAGCAAAGATTTGTTTAATTGTTTAATTGCTTAAAAGTATGAACAAAATGCACCAGACTCAACTACCATTCGTCATGATCGAGCCACGAAATCACTTCAGCCGTGTTTTTCGCAAATTTTTTTGTCTCATTCCGAAGTTAAAACTCTTGCTGTTATGTTTCCGTTCGATAGCCGGAATATTTTGGTGTGAAAAAGAAGAACATTACGTTCAGCATTTGTTTCTTGAAAATCCGCTAGCTTGAAGCACTACCTTTGATGTAATTGACCAAGCTGATAGACTGCTGAAGCACATTTGATAGTGAAGTGCTTCTGGCAGGCGCACAACCAGGGGGGGGGGCATTTTGGGCATTTGACCCTCTGAAAATTTCAAAACCTTGCATAGAAATTTTGACATTTGCAGAAACTTTCAAAGAATAAAGATGAAATTTGATATTCTAATCATTTAGAATTGTCTTATTTGAATTTTTCTTTTCCTTATTCATAAGATTTATCTTGAATCAGGCCATCTGATCGGAAATTTCGTTAATGATTGGTATTTAACCACAAATATGCTGGAATTCTCAAAACTTCGGAGATAGTTTAACATATTGGTATTTATAAGGCATTTTTTATCCTTTTGTTCGTGTACCACTTTAAAATTTTTCAGAAATGCAGTGTGTGTGTACACTATGATTTTGTTTTTTGCCATCTTCTGAGGAAGAGAGTTTGCATACACTCTCGAAACGCCATCTGTAAATACTGTATTGTTATCATACCAGTTGAGCAAAGTTTGCTGCCAGTAGACTATGCCTTGTGACAGTAACAGCATACTACGTTCATGGGCGTCGGGAGGATTGTTTCCAGAGGGGGGTAAAAGTGGCTTTTCCAAGCGCAGCTTAAAATATTTTTTAAGACGTGGCCAAAAGTGGCAAAATTTCATTTACCAACTCAAAACTAACAAAACGACCTTTTTTCGGTAAAAATGTAATACAAAAATGTCAAATTTCAAAATCCTTGCCCCCCCTTCCGACGCCCATGACTACTTTCACATTGTGTTAGCTTTATGTTTGCCTAGGGCTACTGCAGGCTACTCTTTAAGAATTTTAGATTTTATATTAAGTGCTTAACCGTTGCTGGGGTTTCACAGCCAAGCTCTAACGTTGCAAGAAAAATTCGAAGTTGACAAGGGCCTCAAAGTTTACGTGTTGTTTAGGTATTCCTGACAAAAGTGGCGAGGCCCACCAACATCTGGTGGCGAGCTTGGCCCAACTATTCATAATAAAGTTCAAGTTGCATTCCTACCTGCATCCTTTCAAGAGTTTCACAGTTGGCAGACGAAGTATCTTACCTACGATTGGAACAATAGTATCAGTGATTAAATATATCCTAACATTCATACCAGTCTTTTGTATTTGACAAATTCACCACTCGCAATATCGCCTTCGGAAATTATCTCAAAGCAAATACTGTATATTGAAGAAGTTTCAAAAATCTAGATCAGGAGTGGGGAACCAGATTTGTAAGTCGGGCAGGGTTTTTCGGTTCGGGCCGGGTTCGGGCTTAAGTTTGTCAAAATGTTTGGAGGCTATTTCGGGCCTGCATGCATACACGCACTTTTTCAGAAGACGACAGGGGTGGCCGGTGAGGAAATTGGCACGCGATGGCATTGCATGGAAAAGATCAATCACTTACGGAATTCTTCGCTTGAGTTAAGAAACGATTGCCTGCGATTCGGCTTTTCATGCCTACAGCGCTATCCTAAATAGTTCCTTTCATGCCTATAACGCCATTGTGGATAGTTTCATGATAGTTTGTTTTTATGTTGAGAAAGATTACATTCCGCAATATTAGCATTGACTAACAAGCTGAGTCAAGGTGGTTGGTATTTTGGGTGTGATAAAATCATGTACCTGCAGCTACATCGGCACACTACGTTTTTGATATCCCGTAGTTGCGCATATCTTGACTCACTTGGTAAATTTGGTTTTAGGGCTAAATCGGGCTTCAAAAATAAATGGCGAGCCGGGTTCGGACTTTTTGTTTCGGGCTCGGGTCGGGTTCGGGAAAATAAGGCTCATTGGTAACCTATTTACTATCACGGTCCGCATGAATTGTGCATTATCGCTGGCGGGCCGCAAATTCAATTAATTTTATCCTAAAATTCTACCTTTTTCTAACAATGAACACCTTTGACAGCTGAAGCACAAGTGTTTGAAAACCTGACACCTTTTGTAGCTGGAGAAAGATGTTTAGCAAGTGTTTGAAAACTTGTTGTTGAATATTTGAATGCCTAATGATTAAATTTTTCACATTTTTGCAATAGTAGTAAAGGCAATTACCCCACCCTTGGCAGCGCTTGTTACATACCATTCCATTCGTTAAACAGTTTGATTTTCATGCAATGCCCATTTGTTACGTGATGAGTTGCATGAAACATTCATGATGTTTGGCGCGCAAAGCAGATGACAAACATTTCTAGTAGAGACCACTGATACGTAACATTTTTTCTCTTGCTTTAGTACATTTCCATCATTTAAAAACTTTGAAAACTTGTTGCCCAAGAAAAACGCTTTGCAAGTTGAAACAGACTTTGCAACTTACAGTCCAATCGTAGCGACCAGCAGCAGTTTCATCCAACAAGAAGTTGGATGAAAACGTTTTTGACTTACTATTGATAGAATATGGCAATTGTTACATAATGGCCTTGGAATTGTGAATTTTGAATCTTTTCAGAAAATACGAAAAAATTTTTAGGAAAGATTAAAAATTAAGAACACAGAATATCGATTTCATAAATATTGTTGTATTTCTTACATGTTAGAGAAACATGCAATGTGTCTGCAAAGTACAGAAGTTCGGTAACACGGTTCGACGCTTGTACTGTACTGTTTCTATCTTTTATCTATCCAGCGTATGACATTCCCCACCCCTGTATAAGCATAGCTAACTTTTGTTACTTTTGTTTTCGTGGGAATATAAATTTTATAGTAGAACAAAAGATTTACATTTGCAGAAAATCTTGCATAATTGATGTAGATGACTTAGTTCAATTTTACACTATCAATAATACCTACCAGCAACAGAAAAGACGCTATATGGTTGTTTGAAACTGAACAAAAACTTCTACCCTTATTTGTCAGAATGTTTGCCCAGTGCGAGGCATATCCACAACAATAAATTAGGATTTGTTCAGTTAGCTTTTCAAATCTTTAAAACCAGTCAAAAACATCAACGAACTGGCTTGAAGCTGTGTAGAGAGAACAAAAAAAAAATCTGAAAAACATCCAGAATAATGACTTTTTGCAGATTTTACAGAAAGCTGCAAGTAACTTGTGTTAATTATTTACACTGGTGTCGCTGCAATCACATCTGGGTGTAGGGAGAATACAGATGGAATCATTTCATATTCTACACTCGACATTTGAAACGCAGGCTATCACCTAAGTGCTTACTAATCAAACATTTTTTCTAATAAACCTACTCTTCTCAATATTTCAAAACAAATGTTTAAAATATGTGCTGTTTTCTATTTGCTCACAAACACGAATATGAAATTATCAGCGATGAAAAAACGACACTATTAAAAATTTTACCCGAGACCTTAAGTGCATGTTTATATAAAGCAAAAACTTTATTTCGAGAATGTCGAAAAATTTTTTTGCTTAGCTGAGTAGCGTATGTTCTTTATCCTCTTCAGAAGCGATGAGGAGCAACATACACTGTATACTTGAATTGTTGCAGCAAGACCCGGCCGCCACCCCTGCATTTTCATTTAAAATGTCTGGCATTGGTCATACTGTATATGGTTCCTGGAGTTGTGCTGGACGTTTTGCAACACATTTCAAATCGTTACCTCTCCAGTTGATCTAGCTCAATTTTGGTGGATCATTTTGGGGGTGTATCGGGGATGTCTCACCACTTAAAATGTTTGGTCTTGGTCATTCATTATTCCTGGGATTATGCTGGACATCTTGCAACAGATTTCAAGTGTTTACCTTTCCAACTAATCTAGCTAAATTTTAGGGGTACCGTTAAGCACCCCTGTGACCACGCCCACCACGTGTGACACGGCAGACCATCAGTTCCTTGAAGAGAAAGCTATATCACATGACGTGATGACATTAGAAATTGGTTACCTTTCCAGCTAATTTGGACCCTCTGGCCTTTCGCTCTAAAAGTGCTTTGCAGCCAAACCCCTTTTCGCATTCTATGTGCAATGTTACTACTGCAAAACCAATGATTGTTGAACGAAAACTAGCATATCTGGAATTTTCGAGTTACGAATGTACTCACCGTGGCAGAAGATGACAGTTGCTTTTTCCCGAAATTTCACCTTCACTGCACACCGGCAATGCACTTCATGCAGAGCAAGTGGATTGAAAATAAAGAGTTTCATGTTTCTGAAAATCTATTATTAAGGGTTATGACAATGTAAAGCAGGTGCAATGCAGGCAGTTGACATTACAGCACAGAAAGTTGACTTTGCGAAAGTTTTTGAACTGCAGTTTTGAATAGCATTAACAATATTCGCTATCGGTTTCAAAAGTAACTTAACCTAACTTCATATTTAAAAACTTGAAAATGACATTGCTTTCTTTCTAATAATGTTGAAGACTCAAAGAGACGAATTAGTTTGTCTAATATTACTTTCAATACCACTCTTAAATGCAGGCACAGTTTAAGTTTTCTATGGGTGTTGTTTGTGAATTTAAATTCATAGGAGCTCTATATTGCAGCCGAGAATGTGTGCTTCTTTTGCTGAAACTGATTGCGAGAGATTTTAGTGAAACATATTGCACAAGAGACACAAACCTTCCACAAATTTTCATCATTTATTTATGTAAAACTGGAATAGCGTTTGTTCACAGCAGCTGAAAAAACAGATGTTTAACTTCTTTATCAGTCATGGATGCACAATAGAGAATGTGAAGTCACCAGGCGTTTACAAAGTAAAACAAAGTCAATTTTAGGTCAAGTATTTTTTATAAAACAGTGAATGGTTACAGAAATCATGTCATACATGGGTGAAAACGAAAAGACAATTATTAAAATTTTTTGCTTAAATATGTGTCAGAAATTTCAACTAATGCTTCCCAAAGCCGTATAAGAAACCATAACCCAAAAACCAATGATTTTAATGTAACGAAGTCATACAAATAAGTTTCACTATGCAATTTCAATTAAATTATTGGTAATTGTTTCGTACTTAACAGCAATTATGTTAAAAATTTTTGAACATTTAAGCAAAACTCGATGTTCAAAGCTGATAAGTTACACAAAAGTGTCAAAAATGGCTATGTTATATTGAAGAACCCCCATGTTCTGCAACAGCATATGGAATATCTTCAAAACTGAGTTATTCTCTGAAATACGAGTTTAAGTCTTCATTGTGTGAACTGTAAGATAAGGCACGAATTTATGCTTGATGAAACGTGCGCAGGTTGAAATAAAGCCATTAGATTAAATTAAAAAATTTTGTTCTCAAAAACACATCAAGCTTGTTATTTTCATACAGATGCAAAATTGACGTTACTGCCATCGCACGAATGACATACAAAAAATTGTTAATGCAGTCTTTAACATTTGTGTAATAGATGAAAATCGCAAGAATCACGTCTTGATATCAAAAAAGTTTTAGATTTCATAATTCAGCATGGCCGTATTGGTCGAAACTTCACGAAGAAATTTCAGCTAAAAGTGAAATATTTATTAATTTTGTCTCCAACGCGCAGTTATGCTCAAGGCATGACATGAGACGCATCTCCGCCAAGATTTCGAAAAAGTAACAAATAAAAATTTTGTTAGTCCACAGCAAGCGGCGTTAGTGCGTAACAAAGCCTACGTTGCAAAACAATTAAATACTTCGTAAAATATCTGTTGGTCTTGGCTTAGGTCGTGTGTATCTGATATGTTGAATTACGTAGCTGCACATGAAATTCAGTTTGTTTCGCACGCAGGTACAAAAAAATTTATAAAATGAAAATAGACAAGGGTTTCTGATTCTGGGTTTATTCTGTAAAAGCAAACAGAGAAATGGTAGCAAGCATGTCGTTATGAACGATTAGTTCGAAAATCTCCAGCTCTTTCGACTTCGTTAAGCTTGTTCACCTCGAGTTAGAGGCTGAGAAACAGGCTCAAGTGTTTCATGTCCTTTGGTTTTCTTCTCTCCGGCGCATAGTTGTGAGGCATAACTGTGAACAATTTTTGCTGATTAGGTAAGCCAAAAACCACGTCGGCTACAAAAACGGCCCGATCTTGCAGCTAGCTTTTACTATAAAATGCGCAGAGGATGATTGACCAACACTACGCCAAAAATCAACCAATCTAAAGTTAAAGCATTTCTGATTGCAAACGTCACAATTTTATCTACATTATACTGTGTTGAAAATCGTTTCAAAAATTAAGAAAGGTGGTATTTTAAAAAAATGGATTACGATGAAAATGGAAAGCGTGAAGAACTGTTGTGTGCAAAATTATCGGCATTGAAGCTTTATTGACCGCCATCTTACCAGCTTTTTCAAAATAAATGAGGGAAATAGGGCTGGTGTTGAAAAAAAAATAATTTCCCACATTGTTAACTTTTTCATGGAATGTTTATTCTTTTGCTAACATCAGGAATAATTATTTAAGAACAAGATTTGTGTTTGCGTTTGTACATCAAACAAGTGCCCTCACGCAGATAGCACAAAATGTGAAAAATAACAAATGTATTTTCACCTATCCAACATAACGCCATAAATCACCACAACATTTGTGGAAGAGAGGATAGCATCAAAAATTTTTAATTACACCTTTGCTGTCCATAAAACTCCCTGGAAACCCATCATTTCGAAACTTGGCACCCAATATGTTTTTTGATAATAAGGCTTCTCTAACCTTTTCATGTTCACTGCTTCTTCTACCGTCCTTGGAATTTCTACATCCTTGGTTTCCGGCAACAGCAAGTATAGAAAGCATGAGAGGAAGGTTACTGCAGCCGTTACCAGAGACGGAATTAAAATATTACCGTCTTCGCCTGCGACGAAAGATAACACGTTTGTATTTTGGGATCAGTTCACCAATATTTTATAGAAATACGAAGGAAAGATCTCAAAATGTGTTGGTACACAGCAAGGAGTCTCGGGGAAGAATACTTCATTCATTGTTAGTTACGGTCATGTAAAGCGACTGGTCACCTATAAAAATCTTTTAGTATGACTATCAGTTGTATCTCTGACATTTATGAAGTATCGACCGCTGTTGCGTCGCAGCATACATCACGCGATAATAATGGTTCCCTGCTTGCATAAGGTCTTTCAACGTTTGTTGGAAAATACCAACCATTTTCAGATGCTGAGCTGCGATAGGCCCCAGATGACCACCAATGAAAATTTTGTGAATACCACTGAGGTTTCGTTTTTATTATTTTCCAATATTATTATTTTTGAGGCGGTATTTCATTACGTAAGATAAAACAAAGTTGTGTTGCGTTAAACCTTACCAACTGCACACCTGTAGAAATTAGGTAAATATAAATTACGATATATATTGTCATTGTCTTCTTGGTAATTTTTATTAGCAAATTAATGTCTTAGTAGGCTAGTGCTACTGTTGGTGGTGTTATAATTTTTATAATTTTACAGAAAAGCAATTGATCGTTTAGACAAGACTTAGGGTCACTAAATGATTCATACAGAATTTTGGTTACCCTTTTAGGTGTGGCAGAAAAAACAGGTTTTAGAATTGACATGGACCAGACTTAATGGCTTCGAATGTACGTTGTGCACAAAAACAACAAAGAAAAACACTGAAGTGGAAATGAAAGGACGCGATGCGAGATTTCGGAACAAACTGTCTTACAATTTATTCGAGCAATAACAGGTCGTATAATTTTGCTTTTATTTTTTTTATTTTTGCGCAGAAGGTTGCAGCACTAGGCATAATCGAATAACAGTAATGATAACCCTTATTCGCCAACGTTCAACGAACTTTCTCGGGTTGTTCTCAAGTCATTGCAGCAGGAAAACGCACGGGGTTCTGTAATCAAATCAATGTGCTTGTTTATGTAACTTTTGTAAGTGCAGTCTCAATTTTGTTTGAATTAGGGTTGAAAGGAACAAAGGATATTGATTGAAAGGTTCGTAATGATCACAAGGTAATTTGATGTCATACGTGACATGGTAGTTGAAAGTGTATGTACCACAAAAAAAGTTATTGCGATAAAGGTGTTGCACAAGTCAGTAAAACAATCAATACATTTTGAATACATGTGCTCTAATAGGATTTAGGATTTGTCCCAGTACATTAAAGGACTTTTTGACGCGGATGCGATCACTATGTCTCTTTATTTACATCCATTCGACTTTTGGTCCGTTGGAAGCGTGGCTAAATGAATGCTCTTTCCGTTTGTTTTGCTGGAGAGGGGTCAATGATGAGCAAAACGTTTTGGGAATAAGTTTGAATTTTCAGCAATCACTCGAGCATGTGGCAGTTCCACATGGGATGCACATTCCCAAAATTATTGCTTTTATCGCACAGGGTTACGTTGGTTATACAGTAATTATCAGTTCAGTGGATCACAGTAATGAACCAGGCACATTATATCTTCATTTGAAACTATATCATCATTTTATTTAGCAGATTTCATGCCAAACACGATTCGTATTTCCCACAGTATGCTCTTGAGTCTATTCACAAAGAGACACAAGTTATTGTGGTATTAAACAGTAAGCACTATATTTCAACCTCTACAATCACAAATGATTTGAGAGAAGAATTAAAAGCATTGTGAATACATGGTTCCAATCGATTGTTTTGACCGCAACTGCTGTAGTTTTATTTATCTAAAAATATTTGTATTTTCGTTTTTTTCCCAAGTTTAACAAAAATAGCATCAGCGTCCCTCATTTGAGAGTTCATATACCGTATAATCCACTGTTAACAACCAATTTCCCATCCTTATTTGCTTGGTGCAATTTCCTTCTCTTCTGTTAGTTTTTTCAGTTTGCTCAAGCTGTCCCTTTTTCTTTCGGTAAATTGTTCTTGGTTTGGTATGCGTCCAATTGCAAAGGTTTCTTGTTCCTTGGTCTTGTGGAAATCATCTTCACGCCTGCAGTGATTTTGTCATTAACTACGATACATCTCTATGACATCTAGAGTTTTTGAGGATTTTTATGTGTTTTGTTAACACAAAGTCTATATCATTTCTTTCTTCATGCACCTCAAGGCACGTTGTTCGTCTGACATGCTGACGGGCGTTAAACCATTCTGCATTTTCTACAGGACTACTGCGAGTAGTTGTTGGGACAGAATTTAATCTTTCCCACAATGAAGTTTTGTCATGATGATCATCCAGTTCACCCGAACATTTCTTCATCAATCGAATCAGAGTCAAGGGCCAATCGTGACTGAAACCAAACGTCGCAACCAACTAATATTTTCGAGGGGGCAAAATGATTGGACTTGTTGTTGTACCTAACGTATAAATATATTTTTGAAAATTTTGGGTGGTGGTGGAAATTGCCCGGTTGCCGCCCTGGTTGGGGGCTTTATTGCATCAGTTACCTCTTTTGCACATCAAATTGGGTCATTGAAACAATTTCTTGAAATCTTGGATACAAACTTCGATTGTTCCGATTGCCTGTGCAAAGCATTTCCTCATGGGCACTACAGAATTTTGACAGGGGGGCAACGTCAATATTTTTTCATCCTTTTCAGGTTGCTGACAATGCAATGCAAATGGGAACTTATTCTCGACGCTAGCCTTCCTTTCAAAACCTTGTTTTTTTATAAATTGTGAAGCTAATGAAGCTTGCGTGACCTGATAGATTTCACCTGCATAATTTACATATAGGGGAAGGTGGGGCACAGTAGACCTAGGGGCGCAGTCGTCTTTCTTGATATGTTCAAAAAGTTGAAAATGTTGAACTTTAAAGTTTCCATGATGATTTAGTTTCATACCAACCGGTGTTCCAAAATGAATTTTTCCTTGGCAGGCAGCCGTTGTTACGAATTACAGGGCAAGTTGCGTTTTTGCTACCCAAAAGTAATTTATAAAATGACATTTAGATTTGGTTGTTGCCCACGTTAAATCAAAATTTTCTGTTCTGTGTTTTTGTGAAGTTTTATTCAGGGCAGTGCAACATTAGGCTACTTGATCATGCCAGATTTTAAATTCTTTTTAAGCTGAGTTAATACTTCATTTGATTTTTTAATGCATGGGCCACACCTGCCAAAAAAATGGGGCAAACCACATTGCCACGAGGCCAGTCTAAACAAGGTAAAGCTTGAGGGGTTATATTGAAATGCAATGCAGAATAATACCAATCTATGAGTATTTGTAGGTGTACAGTATTATGTGCTTTGAGGCACATTGCATTTGTATGGTAAAGCATTTCATATGTGCAGTAGTTGATAAAAAAAGGTAAATTTTACCAACGCTGCCCAAGTATATTGCATAAAGATGCCTGACTAAGTTTGTTATAAGTTTAGGGGAAGAGATGGAGCAAGGTTTAGAGTTAGCTTAAATTACTGATTCTGTATTTTACACTATCGTAAGTTTCCTGGCAACTTCATGCATTTTTATCCCTGGGTCACTTTGAGCATTATGTCATGTCTGCATACACATGTCTCATCATTTTGCAGATCTTTGTATGCATGTAGAAAACTATACCTGCAAAGTATTTGAAACTCAGCTTTAACTTCTATGTACAACTGCATCATGGTTAGAAATCGAAAAAAGAAAACCGCCATAGGTTCCTTCAGTAAAGAACAAAGGAGGGAAGCTTTGCCATTGGTCACGGAAAAAGTTTCAAAATAGCATGAGCTGCATTGCTTCAGTTAAACTACCAGATATCAAGGTAGTTTTGCCTTAATCAAAGGAGTGTGGGTCAACTAATCAACAAAAATCATCATTTGCATTTGGATATAATTTCCTTCTTCTCAATGTCAGTTGAGCAACTGCATTGACTTGACTTGTTGTGGACAACAGTGAGAACCTGACATTGCCAAACAACTTTGAACTAACAAAAATGCTTTGTTCCATTGTTTATAGCCTAGTAGGGGAAGGTCGGCACCTGTGATCATAGCGGGACCCTTGAACCACCCGTTTATTTTGGAAACTATACAGCTTTAGCGCCACCTATCAATACTAGATATTGTTCATGGTTACTTATTTTTCCCATGTTAACGGGACACAAGCCAATATAGCGTTTAGGTTTTTGTCACTGGTTATCACTTTTCTGGTGGTTGAAGTAAAATTGATGGGCGTTGAACTTTTTGTATTAACGCTGTTGTTTCTAAGTTGTTTCCTGCATCTTTCATATGGTTGACTTAGTGCAACATAATATGCAATTTAGCAGGAGAAAAAAAGCATCGGATGGCCGGGTTTGAGTTAGGGAGTGGTTTTGATTCAAAATGGCGTAGAGGTGACCCATGAGCCACAAGATGTGGGGTTCGATGAACAGTGGCTCACTGGTCCCGCCTAACTTATTAAATATACAGACGAATGAGATAAAGTCATGATTGCTATTATTTGCAATTCTATTATTTATTTCGTAGTATGCTTTGCGAAAGAACGTAAGCTACTGAAATAAATGCCATGGAGAAAGCTGCGTAAATTTCAAGCAAGTGGTTTCCAACCCAAGATGCAAAATGCAATTTCAGCTTTTTCCGTAGATTTATCCCATTCCGTTCAACATTGTGGCTGGTTTTGAAAAAATTGTCCTATATAATTAACATGTACAGTTTTTTCTGACGACTATTTTCCGTCACGTTTCGTGGCGGACAATCCTAAACTCTTGCAAAAGGAATTTGATGGGTGTGCTGAAGAATGTTTTCACGCAAATTCTAAAAAGGTAGCATCCACTACAACTCTTCATGGAATACAAATATATACCAAAAATCAGGGTGTCACAAAAATACGAACCAGGAAGAAGCAGAAGCCTTCCGTTATCACCGACTCACTTTGTTAAATCAAAAGCTAGGAAAAAAACATTCGTCTTCACGGAAAAAATACACATCCAAGTAAACATCCGGAAACTGTAGTGCCGCTAAGAATTTTGTTTAGGAGGGGGCAACCAATGATCCCATGAGTTACTGATATCGTCTTAAGTCCAACTGTTCAATCCTTTAGTTTGTAACATCTGAAAATTGATATAAAACCACCAGTAAAATCTTAGCGAGTGTGTTCCGGGGGCATGGCTTTCTGACCTCATTCTGACTGCAATGCTGTTTTGAAGCCTCACCAGAAACCGACCTAGGGCCCCTGAACTTGTAATAGTACCAGCAGAGAAGTCCGTGAATCATCTCATGAAGACAGCAATGCTATAGTGGCAGGCACGTAACCAGCTTGGGACAGCAAGATGAAGCGAAGAGTTTTTTGAGGGGGGAAATAGATGCACAATAGTTTTACACTATGTGCAACACTTTTTTTCAAGGAAGGCAAACATTTTTCGAGGGGGCTTGTGCCCCCATAATTATAGTCTTGTGTAGTGGAATCAAATAAGTAGGCAATGTGCTTCTTCATTACAATTTATATTGGGCAGGTGATGTAAAAAATGTGAATAAAGCTATTTAGAGAAAAATTTCTCATAAAGCATCTCAGCAGTATTGAATACAGTTTCACTGAGCCGAACATAGAAGATATTCATGCGGTTCCCTATTTTCCTCTTGCCACATTAAGTTCAGCCAAAAGACGTTTGGCATGAGTTGGCTGCGAACCTATAGTTGATGTACAACCTTCTTCAAAATAATGCTCAGCCTATTATGTCTTTAAGACAAACCTTTGAACCATCTGTGCACTTCTTATTTCAGTATGATTTTCTTTTTCTCAGTGCAAATCCAACTGAGCTGATTTAGTCTTTTGAAAGCAGTTCTTTCAACATGCTGCATTGGTTTCATTTAATGTTTGGTAATCATGAAATTTGTTTTGTCATGCAGTGATAGTTGGTAATTTGAATGTGAAAAAGGTGGAGTGGCAATGCATGCAGTCCAACGTTTTATTGACCGGTCGAGTGTATCCCATGTTCACGTCGAGTGTGCCCCAGGCATGGGACATATTCGACAGAAAAAGTACTTTTCTTAAATTGGTTGTAAAATTTTTTCTAAAGGGTGTTGTTTTCATGTTTTGGCATGATATTGTGCATATAGAGCTGCTTTATTGTATGACAAATTTTGAGCTTGCTTGGACTTAAATTAAATTAGCAGTGGTTGAAAATGTAGAAAACCGTCGGCTCTAACCCACCTTCCCTGCATTCATCAAACCAAAGTGTTTTTTGTACGCCTTTCGTAGAAATTCCGCAAGTATTACTTGAAATATAAACGCATATTAGATATTCGAATCAATACGAAACTGGTATAAACAAAGACCACAAAAAGGTCACAGCTATACTTCGATTGGTTACGCCTGCACTTCGACTGATAAGGTTACTCTGATAAGTGTTCAGGCGTCTGGTTTTCATTGAAGATTGAGAATGAAACTTTCGAAAATACTGCAATTCTAACAGATAACCTTTGCACAGGAGTAGGCCTACAGGACGCACATGCAGAGAGCACAGCAGATAATCCACTACTAGATTGAAGAAAGCATGGCATCTCTCGGTAAAATCTGTCCCCATCACGCAATAGACGCAGTTAATTGCACCATAGTACGGTTTTGCTAAAGTGATAAGTTGCTGACTGCTAAAGACGCAAAGCTAGAACGCTTGAAGTTCGCCATTTTATTCACGATTGTTGAAATGTTTCGGGTAGAAAAAAAACAAAACAAATACATATTACCAGAGGATACAAAAAGTTAGGAACAAAAATTTCATTCACCCTTCTTTCATTCACCCTGGGTTGAACCACTCACCCGGTTAAGAAGCATTGGACTAGATAACCTAAGAGTTTTTTTCGGTCTCCCAATTGTAAGCAGTAGCGTAGCCAGTTCAAAATGTTTTTGGAGGGCAAAATTCTTGATTTTAGGCTAGCAAGAGTATTTTGTAGGGGATACTGCCTCTCAAAGCACAAAATAAAGTGCTATTCTAAAAATTTGGGGACCCATGGCCTCCTTGACCCATCCCTGGTTACGCCTATGATTGCAAGCTTAAGAATGCTTCCAAGTATTTATAGACAGCGTTTGTTGTTTATTGTTTCGCACCCAGATGTTTTTCCAGTAAACATTACAACACAATCAAAGTTACAGACTTGGTGTGACATTCATTGATCCAGTCCATTTTCTCGACGTGTGATTATTATTATAGGGTAAAGTAATACCATCTACCTAGTAGCGTTTAGTATAGTTCATCATTCTAAGCTTTGTGCTGATGAGTAGCTTGTGCTATATGCCTGTTAATCTTTCTGGTTTGATATCTTACACACTATAAATGAGCTTCTCTTTGCATTGCTACGCACAGTTATTACCTTGAAGTCTTTAAAGTGTCAACTATTTTGGTGATGTGAGCCAAAGGTAGAATATAATTTAACTTAAATTGGTTTCAAGCATTTGTTTTTTGTTTTTGAATCCTTGAGTTGTGTTACAAATATCCTAACAGCAGTGATAGGATTTGCAATTAAACAAGATTTGGATTTTGAAACTGCCAGTTTTCGGATTTGAATTGTGAAATAAAATTGTTGGATCGGATTTGGATTTGAAAAACATAAATCCGTTCATCTTTGCTAACCATGCAAAGCAAGTTAACTTGCAAAGCTCTGGACCAGTTAAAAAGACCAAAAAACTGCGAATCTAAACACGCAAAATAGAAAAGGTGGATTTTGGTCCAAACCAAATTTTGTGGAAACTTCTGAATTATCCCATCAATTATATAAACTGTGGCTTGAGTCAAGTAGAAAAGTACTCACTTGCCTCTAATCATCGACTCAGCTCTAACGTGTATTGACTTTTATACTTCGGCAAACACTTGATCAGCACCTAATCTACGTATGCAAAAGTGTCTATTCCTATTTTTATATCGGACCGGGGTTACGGCGCTTGAAAAATCAAAGGAAGTTCCTTTATACAATGAAACTTCTAGCAAAGTGTCTCTACTCTCCAGTCATGGGTTTGAGATGAAGTTATGTCATCAGAAACCGATGAAGCTACTACCAAGTTTTGCACTCAAAGAAGTTAAAAATTTCTCTTGAAGTTTGCATGCTTTTAGCAGATTCCTTGATTCGCAAGACGCCAATCAAAAAAAGCTAAAAGATCTATAGCTTAACCGTTCTAGATTTATTTGTCTCACCGACGTGAAGAATGTACGGTGCAAAAAATCCTCCCATTCTCCCTCCTGCGCTGATGAATCCCATGCAAGTCTGACGAGACTTGGTCGGGAAAATTTCAGGAAAGTGAACATAGATAACTGAGAATGCTGTGCCCACCATCAGTTTTGTGAACATATTTGCAACAACAACTGCTGTTCCACTCCCTGCAGATAACAAACATAAACATCTTGGCGCTTAAATTAGCAAACTGCACAAAAACAAAGCACGTTTAGAACAGCTAAGCTTTAAACAAATGAAGTCCTTCTTCTGGTGATATCATTTAGTTTGTTTATGTATATTTTTCTTAGTTTGTTTATTTGATATCATACAGCAGCGTTCTTAGCCTTTTTCTTCCTCAGCACCCCTTTTGGTCACGCCTAAGCAGTCCAGCACCCCCTACCATTGGCTAACACCTGGTCACTATAAAGATGAAGTAAGGCCAAAAGTATTCTTTTTATCTTTTATCGCCACATATGTGACCTTCCCAGCACCCCCTGAAAATGACTTCAGCGCCCCAGGTTAAGAAACCCTGTCTTACAGTTTGTTTATTAGCAAATAAATATTGTAAAATATATCACCAGAAAAAAATACTATATTGTTTCATATTTAACATGGTGGGAACGTCTACGAGGAATTGTGAGTGGCAGGAAGTACAGATTTCTTTATTTAATGTTCATTAGCCTTTGAGTAAAACAAAGAAAGTTGTTCTAAATCTGTTTTCAAGCGTATTGAAATGTAAAGATTGTTTTATCATTTGCATGTGAAGTTTCCTCTGGATTTAACAGAAACGTTTGAAAATGAGTATTAGTACGAAAATGCTGAGTTTAGATTACCTGCAGCCAAACCAAAAGCCAATAAATCACAAATTGACTTTTATGGTGCCGCATACCATAACCTTCGAATTTGTTTATTTTGCACACCGCAGCAAATCGCACAAGTCATGATAAAATGTATCATTACATGATACGTCGTGTTGCTTTTAAAACCCCTTAAGCCCCCGCGCGCCAAAATTTTGGCGCAAGATTGCGGTAAAACATTTTCTACCACACCTCGCCAGGCGGTTGTGCTAGAGAGTTGGTCAAACCGTCAAAAGATCCGGTTAGATTTGTACGTTCCATTAAAAAAATTGGGGAGGTTTGGATTTGTTTTTTGGTGACGTCATAAATTGGGGTAGGTTTTAGTCTTTTTGGCTCATGGTACCTGAACCAGAGCCTAAGCCCCCTAGGGGTAATTCTTTGTTTGGTTTTTGTAAATGAAACTAGGCTCAAATCTGCATACCTTGAGTCCGTGAGTGGCCTGATAGCGTTTGTGGTTTGCGAATTATACCAAAAATGCTTTTTTCTTTAATTAATTCCCTAGAGCAACGGTGCACAACCTGAGGCCGTACGGCCGCATGCGGCCTTCGATGATGAAAATTGCAGCCGTCCACATGTAATTTAAAATATAAGATTTGGCGGCCGTGCTGGCCTATATTGAAGCAAAACAAATGTAAGGCAAGAAAATCAGTCGACACGATGCGTAACAATCTGGAAATATTTGACATTTTATTATACTTTTAGGCACAAGTAAAATGACATATACCGGATAAAACCTATTATTTAATTAAACGTATCTCATAAATATACCTCGAACTCATTGGTGGCTGTACTTCATACAAATAAAAGTAATGGGGCCCGCATTAGGAAAAGGTTGTGTACCACTGCCCTAGGGGATTAATTTTCTTTATTTCTTGTTTTAAGGCTACAACTTCCTAACCACAAACGCTAGAAGGCCAATCAAGGGCTCTAAGATGCGGAGTTTCGCCAAGCTTTTTTTGAAAAAGAAACAAAACAGTGGGTCTTGAGGTTAGGGTCCAGGGCCCGATAAGAGGGACCAAAAAAGGTCTAAACCTAACCCACTTTTGACGTAATCTACAATAAAACATAAGTCCAAAACTATCCAATTTTTAAAGGTCTAATCTACATGGCTTTCCGCATATTCAATGGATTTGAGCGCCTCCTAGCTCGATAGGATGGCGATTTGCGGTTGAACAAAGATTTGCTTTATTCAGACAAATCATACGTTTTACATATTTGCCAAAAGTAGGATTTTTGGCCATAACGTTTGACCCAAAAATGCTAGATAGTCAATCAAGGGCTCTAAAGACTCGGATTCGGGCCTAGTTCCCAACAACACTAGAGTGAAAAATTTGGCCCGTTGGGTCGGGGCCCAGGGCTCTATAAAATGGGCCAAAAGAACTAAAACTATCCTCCTTGTGACGCCACGCGCAAAAAAAACAAAATCCAAAACCTTCCAAATGTTTTTTCATCGAAACTACTAGACTTGCCTCATCTTCAGAGGGTTTGAACAGCTCTCTAGCTCAATCGCCTGGTGAGGCATTACCTGCTGAACTTATCCAAAGTTCGGAACTTAAGTGTTACTCATTGAAAAACGCTTATGTTACACGCTTCACACTATTTGAGCTTGAATTATTTACAAAAAGTGTTTTTTTGCTAGCGTTCATTGTACTCGTTTTTAATTCTTGGCGGGAACTAATGTCAAACATTCATACTTACAGGTTAAGAGTTAATTTGCAACGGAAACGTTTTTTGAAATGTGTTTATGCTAGATATTCAACTCCACTGCGGTTCTTTTGTTATTATAACCAATAGCATTGCTCAGTTTGTAAGCATTGCGCAGATTTGACAGGTTTTGGTGGTTGATTATAACACAACCATATCGGAAAAAATGTATGGTAAGTGATTTTGCACTTCGATTCTATGAATGCCAGAATATTGTTTTTGCTTTAATCCGACTGAGTTGTTCTTCATAAGTGATTTCCCAGCTCCAACACATTGAATCGCCATCATGTTCCAACTCACCCATCAGTTTTCTAACCAGCTACTATTTTTAAAAAGTAAACAAGCAGCAAAAACGCAGGAAATGGTTTACTAACAAAGTGATTGTCAGGTTTACAGTCAAAGCCACTGATTTTTTAATGAAACTTCTGGCTTATCGTAACTTTTTCTAAGCTGCAGGTACCGTATACAGGACCAATTTTGTACCCACGTATGATGGACATAACATTTAGGTAGGTTTTGTGGTTAGAAATTTTTACATCCTGTAGCGCCAAGAATATTTAAGTGTACGGTTCTTGTTTTGGAAAACTAATACTTGGTTAATTTTCTGCATATTTGCAACCAGAAAGCTATTTTTTGGCTCAGTTCCCTGAAGTAAAATTAAGACATTAGTCTCCACTAAACACACAAATTTTAAACTATCTGTTGAAAAATGACAATATCTATTGCGAAGAACTACTAACAGTAACATACATTGGTAGAGAAAAGCCGTTGCTGCTGTAGAAACTCCAACCAGTCCCATTGTTGCAACATACGACTGACACCTTCCTTTGTATCGCACCAGTCCGTAGAAAAGTAAAAGCGATGCAGCCTCCATTACACCGGCGTAAAACATGTTTAAAAAACGATCTCCACTCAAGCTGTTCACATTCCAGGATACCATAAAATATCCAAATGCTGTCATGATCCTAAGTAAAAACAATTGTTTGATTTACAATAAAATCACTGTTATTATTGTAGCAGACACATTATGGTCTGTACATATTCTTTACGAAACTCCCATTTGCTGAGAATCAACAATGCAAAATAACTCTCTCTCACTTTGAAGAATCTGTTCTTTGCTGGAAATAACGAACAAGTCATTCTCTCATATCAGACTCAATGACATGCGAGAGAGAGAGGATTCAGAAGCAGAATCAAATATGCAAACTCATTCTCTCTTCCTACCCAAATAAGAGAGAGAACCAAGATTAGAAGAAGTTCGAATAAAAAACGTGACTGTCATTTCTATCATTGTACAATGATTTTAATTACCGTGTACTGTCCTGAGTCGTTGAACCAGTAAATTGCACACGCCCCTGAAATTAACCAATCAAATCAAAGTAATCATTAAATCATGGGTAAACGCCCCTGAATGATACTAAAAATAGAAAAAGTCTTGTGATCAGTCACATGACTGTCACACACGAAATATTAAGTAATGTTACTAAGAATAGAAAAGTCTTGTGATCCATCACATGACTACTACATGAAATATTAAGTAAT
>Ga0210059_1005806_pt1 | contig 19812 bp, 8 predicted proteins | sample Ectturendosymbi2_FD_188042 | JGI IMG/M metagenome (GOLD analysis project Ga0210059, IMG submission 188042) | Ecteinascidia turbinata endosymbiont from Florida, USA - Sample 2 (SPAdes) (version 2) | ecosystem: Host-associated > Tunicates > Ascidians > Unclassified | place: Key West, Florida... | reverse complement strand
AATCTGATTCGAAAAGTTTTAGATGACTCTGACTCGAAGGCCTTGTCACTGAGAAATATGACTCGGGCACATCATTGGAAAGCAGACACGGTGGATTACAGACGCCAGCAATTTTTCACTTGAGTCCCGCCCTGTGTGATTCCTGTTAGTGTCACGCACAATATCTCGTCGACAACTGCAATGGTCACTGAGTGGTGCCACTCATTGTTTTCCGTAGTGCTTTTGTGTTTCATTTGGTGTTCTAGTGGTTTTTCGTAGCTTTCTTGTGCTTTTTTGTGACTGAGCTGAATGCAATTTGTTGCACAATTTTGTGGTATTGTACCTGTAATTGAGACTTTTTGATGGCATTTTCTGGCCATTTTCGTTGTGTGTTGTGTGAATTTGCCGTAATTGCTTTCAATCACAGCTAGCTTGCATTGAATTACTTAAGAAAACTAATCAATAGTGGTTGCCCGTAAAAGACGGAGCTCCGTCGGGGCGGATCTTGTTAGTGGATCTTTGATGATGTAACCGGAGTGGAAAAAATTTGAGTTGCAAAAGAAAAAAAGGGACAAATGCAAAGAAAAAATGTTTTCTCATTGCAACTGAATATCTATGTGCTTCACGCAAACATGTAATGTATGGAAGTTTGCGATGTATAAAAATATTTATACTTTCACAACTATTGAAACCAATTTTTTGACCCCGAAGCGTTGTGAAACTCATATGGAAAAATTATTAAACTTCACAATAGACTTCTTTAACCGTAGTGTAATACACCTTTTGTATTTGTAATAAATTTATTTTTACTATCGTTTAGTTCTCATTGCTCAACGCAAAATATCGATTTTAGCGACTCCGGTTACGTCATCAAATCTCCGCAACCAAGCTCCGCTATTTACGGAGCTCTGCCCTAAGGCTTTTACAAGATACCATCAATAGTTTGTAACAGTAATGTTCTAGTGTTTATTTGTGATTCTTATGTTTTTTTTTTACCATGGAATCTAGTACTTTTCTGAAAGGCAGTGGCTATATAGAACCGCCTGCGGATCTTTAAATTTGAAGCCTTATTCAACTGCCTTTTTTAACATGACAGCAACGCATGACAAGAGTGCAGTAGCCTTCTTGATAGAAATGAAGCAAATGTAAAAGATAAACCCTAAACCTAACCTTCACCTTAACTGTAGCCCTAACCCTAATCCGAAGCAAATGCTAACCTAACGCAAACCTTACGTAACCTAAACATAAGCTAACACTAAGCTAATCTAATCCTAACCCATAGCTGAGCTAAGAAAGCTAAGCTAACCCTAACCTAAGCAAAGGTAAGATCACCCTAAGCTAACCTAACCCTAAAGAAAAGTTGAACGAAAAAAACGAACAAAGTGGGCAAGGTGAGATTCAAATTGAAAACCTAAAGCGTAGAAGGCATATCGCATAACCATTACACTATACGATCCACACGGTTTCAGTGACCTAGTGACCCTTTTATTTGAATTGCGTCAGAACAGGCGGACGCATAGTCACTTCTTTCTGAAACAACACAGTGGTAAAACTGGCCACACTTTGCCAGCATGGCCTGCTACAAGGATGAAAGTTGTAGGCTACTGTAAATGCATACCGTATTTATTTGATTGTTAGCCACCCTTGATTGTGAGCTGCCCTTTATCATAGGTTACTAAAGCTTCTAACACAATGTCCGTCAGTGCAGATATTGTTAATGGGTGTGTGATGACGTAACCGGAGTGGAAAAATATTCCGTTACACAATCAATCAAAAGTAAAGATACAATAGAAAATATAATTTTTCATTGCAATTTAATATAACCTTTCCTAAACACGTTATGATAAAAAGTTAATATGTTTTGATTTTTATATTTTCCCAACTGTTCAAATGTAAATTTGGGTCTCATTGGCTGGAGATATGGCAGCTTGGCTACAGAACCGCCTGTGGATCTTTACATTTGAAACCATATTCGTCCACCTCCTGTAACATGACAGTAATGCACAAGAATGCGGGAGCTTGGTAAAAATATAGTAAACGCAAAAGGTGAACCCAAAACCTTAAGCGTAGCCCTAAGTAACACTAACCTAATCCTAACCTTAACCTTACACAAACCTAACGCTAAGCTATTACTAACCTAATGCTAACCTGACACTAACCTAACGTTAATCCTTAAACCTAACCCCTGAAGCAACACTTTGGAAAGTTTTGAAAAAAGTAAAGAAAAACTGGTCCCACAAATTGAAATGTGCAAGCAGTCAGTATTATGAAAATGTAAGGCGCCAAGGTGAGAGGTGAACCCAAAACAATTAGCGTGGCAAACTTGAAATGTATCTGTTGTGCTACTAGGACGATGCCACTTTAGTGACAAACTAAATAAGGCAATCACTTTAGTCACAAACTAAAGTGACTGCTTTATTCGAACCGTGTCATGCAAGGAGGTACGGCGGAATAAGTTTTGAAATAGGAAGATCCATGGGTGGTTCTGTAGCCACTTTCTAGTTTTACTACCGTTATGGTGTCATTGCTCACTATAAAATATTGGTTTTCATGACTCCTGTTATATAAGTTTTTATCCACAAACAAGATCTGCTACTTATGGATATCCGTCTTAAATAGGGTACCCACACATTCGCGTACTTGCATGTTCCACATTTTTGGCAACTCTAGCAATGGTGTTTACGCCACCACAACTGCCTTCTGTTCATAATCCCTCCTGTGACGGATGTGCACATCATACTGGAAGGAAAAGAATGTGAAAAGAGAGTTTGGATGACACAACTTAGCCAAAGAAAGGCTTAGCGTCATCTAGGCCTGCTGATAAGGTTGAAAAAACAATGTAAGCCGTCTTCGATTGCAAGATGCCCTTGAATGTAAGTAGTACGAAATGACGAAAAGAGAAACTTCATAAACTGCAGCTTACAATCAAATAAATACAGTAGGCGCCAAGTTTGAAATGTCTACGTGCTACAGGCATGTGAAATCCATGACAGTACACAATATCACGTCAAAACCTGTTTAAATTGATAAAATAATATCGGTTGAAATATCCTATAACGGCTCTCAAACTAATCTAATGTCAATTTTGCAGGTGACTCATAGATATTCGGTAAAGGTGTGATAGGCCTCCTATACCTCACACATGCAGTACAGTACATGGCAATGAGAAATATGTGTGCAGGTAAACAAGCACATAAACTTTGAAATAAGTTAGCTGAAGTTCATTTTTCGCAAACAGTTTGAAAATAGCGTTTCAAGTGGGACTGTTTAAATCATTGCTAGCCAAACATTGCTGGATTTAGCTGTGCAACTTTTCCTTGTTGCAATGTCTTGTGTATAAGTCACATGCAAACTAAAGGTACATTGTACCTGGGTCCAATAGGTTATGGGGTCTGGGAAGATGGAGGTACGCGTGATATGCTTTTCTGTAATCAAGCCCGCAATTGCAAATGTAAGGCAGTTGCCAGTATTGCAATTGAACTATTTGTAAGTCTTAGCAAGGTAGCTTTTTTATCTACATTCTGATTACTATAGAAACAAGCTATACAAGTTTCAGCGATGGCACCTGAAGGTATGGGGCCCGGTATCAGTCTTCATACCACCTGGTAAAATTTCTCTCAGGTCCTGCATGCAGCGGAGATGGTGTTTTTCTCTGTGGTATAACTTAGAACTAATGCAAGCTGCATTGCGATTTTTAAGTCTTCCATGCTGTATCTATCTATCCGAAAACGCTTCAGTACATTTCAGAGTAATGTATTTGTACTTGTTAACAATGAACTCTTCAATGAAAAATGAAAAATTAGTGGGAATGCCATACTCTCGGCCAGAATTGCAGGCCGCACGCTTGCACTTCCGTACTTGGCACCTATGTTTTGGCTACATTATATACTGTATATGGATCTACATCCAGACATTAGAAGATGATAGTAAAACTTGAAAAATTAATGATCATTTGCAATTTTGTAATTTATTTTTGTTATAACAATATACTGTATTAGTCGTGAATGCTAAGCTTCTTGGATCAACGTAGGTGTACTGTAGTTTAATCCAGAAAAGTTGAGAAAAGCTATTGGAATTTATGATAAAAATTGTAGTCATTATTAGTGGCACAAAATAACACTGCACAAGGGGACAACAAAACTTACAGAAAACATGAACATTTGCAGAGCAATAGGTATGTATTTAAAACAAACCCAAGTGGTGGGAAGTAATAATAATGTTTAGTACACTGGTAATTACTAAAATCAAGTCAAACTTGCACAGGTTAATATGCTGGCAGCATTCCCTTTGACCACAGCCAGGGATAGGTGTTGACGGAACCACTGTCAATCCCTGGAATCACGTATCAAAACGTTTCTTTGCAAGGCTGCTCAAAAAAGGGGTGGTGGACTTGCCATACACACTAGTGGTTTCAATTGTGACTGGTTGAAAGCTGTAGTAGTAAGGAGGTCATTGCATTTTTAGCATTTTGCATCCTCTGTGCTGTTTCTGAGTGGCACTGAGCAAAGGTGTCTACAACTGTTGCATCTAGGCTTTGAACAAATTGATAGATTGTCCATCTCCATGTAGATAATCAGAAAACAAGCTGGCATGCAACCAAATGTGAAATAAACAAACAAATAGCAAGACATTACTCAAAAAATCACTTGCAAACAAAAAAATTAAAAAATTATGCAATATATCCCAAAACCAGAAAGGGGAAATGAATGGGGACCATGGCAAACATGAACGAAATAATCCCATGACATTTGATTTCAATTGAACAACAAATACTGCAGAAACATAAATGTTAAGTCATATACATAACAATCATTAACATGCACAGGTATGGTGGCAAGCAATGGGTGAAAAGTTGAGGTGTGTGCAGGACACCTGCAAATACCACAAGATCGCTAAGATTACTCAGATTGCCAAGATCACTAAGATTGTCAAGATTAGGCCTACTACAATTGCCAAGATCGCTAAGATTAGGCCTACTACAATCACCAAGATTACTATGATCGCCAAGATCACCAAGACCATTAAGATTGCCAAGATCAGTAAATTTTAAATCCCAGTGCAAGTCTAACAACAGTCAAAAAATAAAAGTGTGAATTGCAAGTCCAAGAGTCCAAATATAATAACAAATCATGGCTTTTTAACAACAAAAGCGTTGCAACTCATCGCCATGAATTTTGTCAAATCTAGTTCTCATTCTATATTCTTTTAAAAAATCTAACAGTGTGGATCCAATCCAGAAAACATTCTATTTTAGATCTTGTACAATTTAATGTTCATCTTTGATCTAAACAATCTTACTGATTTTGGTGATCCTAGTAATGTTGGCAATCTTAGTAATGTTGGCGATCTTAGTAATGTTGGCGATCTTAGTAATGTTGGCGATCTTAGTGATCTTGGCGATCTTAGTGATCTTGGCGATCTTAGTAATCTTGGCGATCTTAGTAATCTTGGCAATCTTAGTAATCTTGGCAATCTTAGTAATCTGGGTGATCTTAGTAATCTTGGCGATCTTAGTAATCTTGGCGATCTTAGTAATCTTGGCGATCTTGGTAATCTTGGTAATCTTGGCGATCTTGGTAATCTTGGCGATCTTGGTAATCTTGGCGATCTTAGTAATCTTGGCGATCTTAGTAGTCTTGGCGATCTTAGTAGTCTTGGCGATCTTAGTAGTCTTGGCGATCTTAGTAGTCTTGGCGATCTTAGTAGTCTTGGCTATCTTAGTAGTCTTGGCTATCTTAGTAGTCTTGGCAATCTTAGTAGTCTTGGCAATCTTAGTAGTCTTGGCAATCTTAGTGGTCTTGGCGATCTTAGTGATCTTGGCGATCTAATGATCTTGGTGATCTAATGATCTTGGTGATCTAATGATCCTGGTGATCTAATGATCCTGGTGATCTAATGATCTTGTTGATCTAATGATCTTGGTGATTTAATGATCCTGGTGATTTAATGATCTTGGTGATCTTAGTGATCTTGGTGATCTTAGTGATCTTGGTGATCTAATGATCTTGGTGATTTAATGATCTTGGTGATTTTGGTGATTTAATGGTCTTGGTGATCTTAGCGATCTTAGTAATCGTAGCAATCTCAGTGATCTTAGCAGTCTTGTGTTATTTACAGGTGTATGTATAAACATTTTTTTGCACTTACATTTGTTCTGAAATGAGCAGGTGAAACATGCACATAGGTGAGAGAAGTAAGCAACAATATATAAGGGTTGTGAGGCAGAAAGCAATGCAGTAAACACAACATTTCAGAACAAAATCAAGTGCAAAAAATGTTTATCCACAAAAATCATGAAGATATATTATAATCACCCATGGACCATAATGGAATGTAACCACAGTTGCATGTATGTCCCACCAAGCACATAGCATCACTGAATGAGGTTGAATAGGCAGAGGTAGAAACATTATAAAACGGTTTAGCAGTAAACAATAATCCAGTAAGTGTAGGGTACATGAGAAACAAAATAAGGTTAGTTGCGCAGTAGAGTATTTAGTTCTAGAAAAGATAAAATTTCATTGATAATGTCATTACATAGGGCATATATCCACCTATTGCATAACTAATATTGGTATCATGACATTGGCACCATAATTCAGCTTTACAGAGTTGTGGGCCTAGGAATTAAACTGAACTCAATGTCTGAGATCCTGGAGGTGTACCAAGAACCTAAAGTCAAGCTCCTTCCATCCCTTGTCAAGCCGATGGACTCCAAGGTGGAGGAGAGATTAATGTGGGTTTAATGACCTTTTGAGAATGGAGTTGAAGGCTGAAAGTTTGACCTTGTGAGAATGGAGTTGAAGGCTGAAAGTTTGAGGAAGCGACATGCATTTCTGGAGCAGGTAAGTCCTTGGAGCCCTAGTTTATCAACAATTTTACCACAGCAGCATTCTTGGCACCAGTTCAGAGGGCAATTGCAATGTGGAGCTCATCAGTGCTGAGCAGGTTTCCAGCACTAGCAATTGGGAAAGCTTCCAACCAGGCAGCAATGTGGCTCATGTGCAGCGAGTAGCTGACATTTGTTCCAAGGCCTGGAATATTGAGCAGGGCATTGAGTAGATCTCTGCAGACGAGGTCATCCCAGGCTGGTTATAATTCCTTTTGTAGTGGTGATGAATCATGGTGTTTAGACCAAGTGGCAATTGCGTCATTTATTTCCACATAAAGGGGTTCCTTGTTAGGAGAGTGAAGCAAACTGTTGACGAGGCCTTTATAGGTATGAGATGATGACAGGAAACATGGCAGAGACAGGTCTGTAGCAGAACGGAGGCCAAGGCTCCGTTTGTTGGATTGGTAAAGATGTTTGTGACTAGCTTTCTTTTCCAAAAGTGCCATTGCATATTTTTTCCATGATGATGTTGTTTTTTATAGCAGTGTCAAACACCTCCAGTTCTTCTTTGCACTTGAAGCATGGGGCACTGAGTGTGCAGCAAATGTATGAGTTAATTGGAAATGAGAGGCAATTTTTTAAGATGTAAAATGCTTGACATGGCTCGATTAGCTCAAGGTTTTCAATGATGTTGTCAAGCACCTCAGTTTTGTCTCTAATTTTTTAAATGAAAAATGCTTGACAAGTCTCGATTAGCTCGAGGTTTTCAATGATGTTGTCAAACATCTTAGTTTTTGCCTCCAAGTACAGAGCGGCAGATTCCTGATACAGGCTATTCTAATAACTGCCACTGTTTGGGATTGAGAGAAGTGGGAAAAGTTCCTAAAAGCTTTGTTTGGAGCTTGTTGCTGTTTGTGTGGTTGATAATGAGCAACTCACATTTGGAATTGTTAGTATCTAGGCAATTGACGATAGACCATGTCTGACAGCGATGTGAGCATGATCTGGGGTTATCCATCAATCATCAAGGTACCAAACATTTGGGTCAGATGTGACTCCATGGATGGCAAAGGTGAAAAGGGCTAGGCTGGGGGGGTCACCTTGTTGCACACTGGTGGCTGAATCCAAGCAGAAATTTCCATGAAAGAGGGATGTGTTTGAAGGACATTAGTCCCATACGAAGGGATAGATTTCTGGAGGTGTATTCGGCAGTGCACAAAATAGGGTCAAATTCTAGTTCAGCACCAATTTGGAAAATAGCACTGAAAAACAGGTTGGTGGATTTGTTGCAATGCACTGACAATGAATATTATGCATGAAAGCCGTTGTTGCAAAGTGGTTACGAAGTTATGCGCAATGAAAATGTCACTTTATAAAAGGTACCTTCCTTTACCATGCACAGCCACAACATGGCAGTGGCAATGCTGCAATAACAACAAATTGTTATTGTTTTTAGGCCATAACTTTTGAACCAGAAATGTTAGAAAACAAATCAAAGGCTTAAAAGATTATAGCCTAGTTTCCAATAAAAAGGTGAGTCAACAAATCCCCATGTAGCGGTTGGGACCCAGGGCCAGGTAACCTGAGCCAAAATGGCCTAAAACCTACCCAATCATGATGTCACCCACAAAAAAAAGCAGTCCACAACTTTCAAAATTTTGAAAATTCCAAACTTGAAGACCGCTGCATCTTCTGAGGGTTTGAACAGCTCTCTAGCACAATTGCGTGGCGAATTAAAGAGTTGCTAAGTGATGCTAGAAACCAAGGTTCATGTGAACTGTCTCGGCACGGAAGGTGTTAATATGGTTGCAAGTCAATTATATTAGAAGGTTTTATTTTGCCATGTATTGCATCAAGTACACGGCTTGAAAAAACACATGGTAGTGTTTTTAAATATTTCGTATAACTTGATTAAGAATTTAACTTACCATCATTTATCAACTATCACTGTGAAGCCCTCTGGCCACCAAACTCCTTTGAAGACTTGGTGTCTCCCAGCCCACGGGGTGTTTGTTGGATGGGGCGACTTGTAGGGATCGCTTGAGGGTCACTGCTGATACGAAAGAAGAACTTCAGAAAGGACTGCTGTGCCTACTTATTCCACTCAACTAGCAACTGTTATTGGTGTTTAAATTTTCTCTTCAAAATCAAGTAACAAAATAGGTACATGACATAACTTAGTTGGATAAAAGCTTAATATAGACCAGGGGTCGGGAACCTATGGCTCGCGAGTCAGATGTGGCTCTTTTGATGACGGCATCTGTCTCGCTTGATATTTTAACACGATTGTTATGGATGAAACTTTTTCTGTGATTTTCCTACAAAGCCATTAGCAACACCATGCAGCACCAGAAGTCGCATTTACAGTAAGAAGCATGTTATTAAAGAGAAAATTCAGATATTTACCATTGTTTAAAGTTGTTGATTTTGCTTAAAAATGCATACCTTAGTTAAGTTAGTTGCATTAAAGTGTTGAAAAATATTATATGGCTCTCACGGAAATACAATTAAAAATATGTAGGCTTCATGGCACCCTTAGCCAAAAAGGTTCCTGACCCCTGATATAGACTATAGCGATGTTTACCATCTTGCAGTTGTAAAGACTTATGCATGAAGTTTTTAGAGCATTGTCTCTCACAAAAGCTTCTTGTAACTAGGTTTCCATGTGGAATTATACTGGCAAAGTTTCAAATAGAATTCGAAGTAGACATTACCTGAATAAATCAATCATCCTAGCAAATCTTAGTGACAGACATTCAGTTTAGTTTTGTTATACAGTAGAATTTGTCTAATTCGTCATCATTTAATTTGTCAATTTGCTCAATTGGTCACTTTTTTGTTGGACCCGGCAGATTCCTGATCTTTTGTGTACATTTCTGTTCGTCTAATTCGCTATTGTCTATTTCGTCAATTTGCTCAATTCGTAACCTCTATCTACTCCTTAGAAACGTTTTGTTCAACTAATATGTCATTTGCAGTTTTGCTTTTGATGTCTAAGTAGCTAGTACAAGTGGGAACTCAAACAACTTAAGGATCTTTCTCTGAGAGTTGTTGCACCTCACAATTCGTTATCGCATTTGTATACGAGGTACAAAGCATGACCAACTCTCTATTGAGAACGCAGAAAAGTCTTTTAAGAGTCCATATAATTGCGACCCGACTCTCCATTGAGAGAACGCGAAGTTTGTTAAAGATTTAAAAGGTGTTAGATTAAACAGAGGAGCTTAGATAAAGGAATCAATTGTTGTATTCAACTATAATGTCAAAAACCTGTATTTTACTGCAAATAAAAGTACTATGTGCACGAGTTACTATTCTTCTTCTTTTGACCCAGTTGTTAAAACCACTGCTTGGCCGCACTAGATCTCGGGGCAGATGTTGAGCAGCCATTCAGTTGTCTCATCGTCCAGAACCGTCAGGCCATACAGTCCATGGGGAGGTCGATGGATTGGACATTGGAGGACAACATGGTCGATGGTTTGTTCTTCTGTGCCACACTCACAGGCTGCAGTGGGGGCCATACCCCTTTTGTACAAGCAGGAGTAGAAACGTCCGACACCGGTGCGGAGGCGGTTAAGCCGGACCCAGGCTCTTCTTAGGAGGGTCATTCTGGGAGGGTGGGTACTGGTGTTGGGGATGAAAATGGGGAGTCTTGTGGGGTTGTCCGTCCACTCTGCATTCCATTGGTGGTCTGCCCACTGGAGATGGCACGGGCCAGCACTTTTGCAGCCTATCCTGCTCGGAGCTAACAAGAAACTGCCGTCTATGATAAACCACAACTTATTCTCTGGTCCAGACTGGCCTGTAATATGCCGTAACCTCTAAAGCAAAGTAACAACACTTACATTTTCAGTTCATTGTCTTTTGCACAATAAAACCATGTAGTCTCAATGGCTATAGGTCCGCCAGAGTACTTTTGAAAACTTATTCGTCTGCCGCTTGTAACATGACACTAACACACGACAAGTGTGGGCTAGGCTGCACTACACTTGCTAGTAACATACCAAAGCTAACACCTAATCCTAAACTAGGGTTCCCAAACTGCGGTACATGCACCCCTATGCTAGTAGGGGTGCATTTGCCTATCTGAAGGGTACATTTGTTAGCAATAGAAGGGAAAAAATGTTTACATATTATTTATTTCGAAATTTTTACACACACATCAGTGAATAATATTTTCAAAATCATTATATGCTTATTGCTAAATACGTTCTTGTTATTTTCCACATCCTTTTTATCGTAAAAAATTTTCGGGGTACATGCTCATCTATTGAAATGCTGAAGGGGTACATGGCCAGAGAAAGTTTCATAACACTTGTCCTAAACCTAAATCCAGTCTCGTCGCCACAGGGAGCTTTGATGGGACTACTCTCCCAAACAAACTCCAAGCCCCCCAAATTAAAACATGAAACACTATAAATCAGCGGAGTTTTTGTCAATTTTTAGAAGTGTCAAGCCATCCCGCACAAACGCAAAACCTCCCTATTGAACACTTTCTGGGGACGAATCTGCCTAAACGTTGGCGACAGCGAAAGAGTATAATTGAAAGTTCTTTTTGCTACTCATGTTGTTGTTTTGCAGCGTTTGCCACCAGGTTTCAAATCAAGCAGATAAATTAGATCTGGCGATTTTTTATTATTAGCCGATGTTTCGCCCACCTATTCAAGTGGGCTTCCTCAGGGCAATGTTTTTTAACCACGTATAACATGCAACTTACTAATAACAAGAAACAATGAGCAGTATGATGTACAAAGACAAAAAATGCAAAACTGACCATCACGTTATAGGAATGGCTGACAGCATGCCACAGAAAAGTTGTAGATGTGTAAAATGAAAACCAATGGGAGATGATGAAGTATAACAACCTAATAAATAGTGCAAAACGTACATAAAAATTCACAAAGATGGTTAAATAGCGTGAAGATATGGGATAAAATAGAGAACAGATGAAGTGTAAAACTTGCGTGGTAAGAGTTTACAGGCACAAAGGTGGTTAAAAAGGAAAGCAAACTCAAGGAGGATCGGTAATGGATAAGCTTCGTTCATGTTTTAAAACCTTGTAATAGATGGCCAGGAAGTTTGCACTTTTATCGTTCACAGTGTTCGTTTTTAAATTAAATTAAAATATAAAGATTCTAGAAGATGCGTGTATGACAGTTATTTACGTGACGACAAAAAAACGCACGACCGATCATTACGTTAAGGAAATGGTTGACAGCATGTCACAGAAACAACATAGAGGTGTATAACGAAAACCACTAGGAGCTAATGAAGTATAACAGCACAATAAATAGAGTAATATAAATGAAAGTGTTTATATTATATAAATGAACGTGAATGAAAGTGTTTGTTGCTTTGATTGATTCATGACATGGTTCACTGGTTTGTGTGGAAAAAAGTAAAACAACATTAGCAGAATGGTAAATGGAGAGGACAGCAGCAAAACATTTCCTTGTTAGATTTTGAAACTTTACAAAAACAAAAATTTTCGCCTAATGGGCGAGCAGATTGCAACGGCCCATAGTGGTCCAGAATGACATCACCGCTAAAAAACTTGTTAGCGGACTGTTTCAAAACCTTTAGCGGACTGCCCGAAGACTGGACTGTTAGAGGCCCATGTCATCTCTACCACCCACTGCGCCACATGTATGTTGTTGGTGTCAGATGAACTGATGAGTTGATGTGTGACAGGTACAAATGGGTATGTCGATTTGAGGCGCTGTGTGTTTGCACTCGATGGACAGGTGAGTGCTGAGCAGAGCAGATGTCCAGGCTGCATGGCACGGCGTACAAGAGACAGCGTGGCTCCATTGTGATGAAGCTCAGCAGGTTGGATGCCTACGAGGATTGGAAGGTTGTCTGCTGGTGTAGGACGTAGGCATCCAGTCACAATTCGCAAGGTGTTGTTGATGGCAGGGCCGATGAGGCCGATATGAGCACTACAGCACCAGGCAGGAGTGCAGGACTCTGCTGTTGAATGCTCCAGGGCTAGGGTGGCTGTTTGCAGAGTTGTTGCTCCAACACCTTAACCGGAGCCATGAAGCCGCCTCAGGAGTGTGACGTATGATATTAGGTTCTTGCGAAGTGACTCAAGGTGTTGGCAATATGTAAGCGACCTGTCCAATGTTACTCCGAGGTATTTGGGCTCAGAGCAGAAGGACAAGGTTTTGTTGTTGTATTTGACTTTAACACATATAGAGCCGGCCTACGTGATATTCGTACTTCGATTTCGGCCTAAAAACAGCAATTTTCAGTTGCCTTACCAACGCCCTAGCTCCTCCGCCGATTGCGCTAGAGAGCTGTTCAACGGCTCAAATGGATCGGGCAGTCTAGTAGATTGCACTCGAAAAAAAAATTTTTTGCCTGGGGGGTGTGGGTTTTTTGTGAGTGACGTCATAAGTGGAGGACTTTTAGGCCGCCTTGGCCCATTTTGCCTGGCTCTGGGCGCCAACCGTTAGGTGGTAGTATTTCGCTGAAGTTTTTACTGGAAACTAGTCTTTTGATACTTTGGATGACCTGCTGGGGTTTCGCGTTCAAAAGTTGTGATGTAAGTTAGTAAAAATATTTGACTAATTAGTTAACTAATTAATTTGTTTATTTTAGATCATAACTTTTGAACCAGAAACGCTAGAAAGTAGATCAAAGGCTCAAAGGACTCGGACTCGAGTCTAGTTTCCCATGAAAACTTCAGCGAAACACTTTGGCCTAGTGGTTGGGCCCTAGACCAGGTAACATGAGCCAAAATGACCCTAAAACTACTTCACTTATGATATCACTCACAAAAAACCGCACCCCCAGGCAAAAATTTTTTTTTCGAGTGCAATGTACTAGACTGGCCGATCCGTTGGAGCCGTTGAACAGCTCTCTAGCGCAATCGGTGGAGGAGCTAGGGCTTTGGTAAGGCAACCGAAAACTGCTGTTTTTTTTGCGAAAATCGCCAAAACCACCCAGACGCCAAGGTGTTAAGCGTGACTCAGCAAATAAAAAGCCACAATCGACCAAAAGCCACAAGTAGGCCACAATGAAATGCGCCATGTAAACAGGCTAATTATGTTCTTGGATTAAGACCTTCTGCAAATGATAAATTTTATTAACGATTCATCATGAAATTTACATTTTTATTTTGGCATTGTGCAGCTTTAACCCATCTCTCAAAAAGAAACTGTGCTTGAGTGCAAGAAAATGCGAAAACAGTTCGTGTGCAAGACTGAAAGTCTTAGCCAGCATACCCAGCTTTTTTAAACTGTAATATATCTTGTGCAACCATCCTGATTGCATGCTAATTGTGACATTTATTGGTTTTAAACACCTAGCATAAAGTTGCGATCCCAGAATCATTAACAGCAATAGCCAGAAAGCACAGTGTAAATCAAAACATTTGTTTCCAAGCTTATATTTTTATTATCATAATAAGGAAGACTGTAGCACAAGTTCATTTTTGTCAAGTGACTAATCAAGTTTGGATCATTGGCAGACTTTCTTGCATTTTTCACAATCACTCCCTCATCATCCCCTTTGTTTACTATTTCCTGCTTGCAGAGTACACAAGTGGGTTCATTTGCAGGATGCACCTTAAACCTAGAGATACAGTAGTTTCACCTGATATTTTGAGATTGTTTTAATGGTTTACTTATTGAATTAGGTTGAAAATATGCAAAATATGACTTCATGACCTAACATGGAAAATAATGACTTTTTATGACTTTATAACTTTTGTTATAGACTTCATAGAGGTGCGATTTTTGTTTCAAAATTTGTTTCATAATTTCCTGAAGCACAGAAAAAAATATGTATGTCTTTTATGACTTTAAATGGCCTTCATAATAATACTGTTGCTCTATGCCTAACAATAATGGTCAAAATGGGTGTAAATCCACATAGCCATTGAAGATACGCTTTAATGATACGTGATTAGTAATCAACATGTTTTTCTTCTCTAGTGAAAGCCAAAAGTGGATAACTTGAACCATGCAAATTTGAGTTAACCACTTTACAAACAATCTTGCTTGCAAACAAGTAAGATCTTAAAAAGATTTGAAGCAGGTTGTTATGCCATAAATCAATAGGCTTAGGTTCATCCACATTGAAATTATCATTTGAGGGCTTTTGGTGTGTTCTTGTATTGTTTGTCCCTCATGCTGTTTTGTTACATTGTCGGCAAAGCCTTGATGAAAAGCTGTGTATTGGTCTGTGTTAGCCACACTCAGGTTTACTCACAAGGACCATTCTTTTTATGACTTGGCAAAGCAGCATATTGAACTTTTAAGTTTGGCATTAATTTTTTATTAATGTATCATGAAATGCTTTCTTTTTTCTGTGTAGAGCCATTTTCATATGATCCAAAATCTTGCTGGTGACTGGTTGTAAGTTATAAAGCACCACATGAAGTTTTGTATCATGTGTGATCTATGTGATTTTCAATGTACGCTGGCAGAGACTGTGGGGAAATTGTCATGAATTAGTCTGTTTGCTTGATATTCTCCATGGATCGTTTGGTGGATTATTTTGCAGTTGTTGGGTACGACTTTGACAACGAAGGTAATCATTTTCCAGTTTTTATTAAATCTTTATTGAAAAGCTATCTTGTTTCTAACAATATTCATGTGTTGCAGACAAAGATCATAACTTACGAGGAAAGGTATTGGTAAGAATTCCTGATTATGATTGGGAAGGTATTCCATTTACAAATGGCATAGAGTTGGTAAGGCTGTTATATAATGCTAGATTTTTTGTGAATAAGATTTTACTTGACTGTGCAAGACATATACAAATCTAACATGTCAGATCATGGTTAATATTTTGTTGCTTGACCAACTTACACATTCACATAATGGACACCTATGTGCTAGTCTCAAAACATGTGGCCCATTGTACAGTTATTTCAAATTCTTCTATTGCATAAAATGATATAGCACTTCAAGTGGGGATATAGCCCTTTTCGTTAATTGGCCTCTGAGAATGAAAATAATGTGGACCAATTTTATTCAAGATTGCTACATTTTGTTACTCATTTGTGGTGTTGTTTGGTGTTCTTTTATTGAAAAGCTAATTTTGTTCATTGTTCCTTATTGAAAAGCTATCTTGTATAGATTTGTCATGTTGTGCTTCATTGCTTATTACTATAAATTTGACAACATTTTTTGTATCTTGCTTTCACATAGATTTGACCACATTTTGTATCTTGCTTTTAACATACATTTGATCACATTTTGTATAAATTTTTCACTAAAACAACAGCTGACAAGCATTCCAAGTTAAGTGTAGTCAAGTGCATGAACTGTTGATGATATTGTTCACCCTATCTAAGTAAAATAGTTTATGCAAACCTGTAAAGATACTGTGAACATTTAGTGAGAAGCATAAATTCTTTCTGAATGTTATATACTTGGACTGCCCACCAACAAGCATATGAGTTAATTGTGCACCATATATTTTTATACATTTGTGTATGGCAGCCTGTTTGCACCAGATGCAAATTTTTTTATAATTAAAAAAAATCACTGGACCATAAAGCGCATTTAAAATCCTTAATTTTCTCAAAAATCGAAAGTATGTTTTAATGCAGTGCGCCTAATGTATGAATCTGGTTGTGTTTTCTCATCTGGAACCAATTGTATATGGTAAATGGTGCTATTAATTTAATTGCTAGTTATGATTTTTTTTGTAAACAGGCCATCATGTTATGTAATAAACCAACAACAATCACAATGAGGCACGTATGTGGTTCTGAGAGTAGCTAGCACATACCACAGATCATATTAATCCATGAGGCTCCTGACTACATTGGTGCACACCCAATCAAATGTGCGCACAACTTTTATTTTATTCTATTTGTGTCTAGCAGATTAGGCATGTGTGACAGATTAAACTCCCTCATAAGTAGCGCCAGATTAAACTCCCAGTGGTGAATCCGGCACTCGGGAGTTATTGTGTAAGAGTTGAATATATTTTGACTTACCTCAGTTCTGCTTCATTTAATGTGCCTTATGTATGAAAAAAGAACAGCTAGCATTCAAAGTGTGATACTGCGCCTTATAATCCAGTGTACTTGATGGTCTGAAAAATACGATACTTTTTTAATTAAAAAAAAATAACATTTCAATGAAAAACTCTTCAAAATTAAAAAAATATCACTTTTGACAAAATTATCGAGCAAAAAGTAATTTTTGTCTCAAGTTAAGTTTCAAAAAGTAGGTAATTTTTGTTTTTATTTAAAAAAATTATTTGTGACAAATTTCATATCAAAAATTTTTTACTGCACTAAACTATATCAACAAAAAAGTGTTTCCCATTGTTTTGGTGATATGACATGCTCATGTCATGTAACATATAGGTTACCATTTAGCAGAATTTGACCACATACAGATTGTCTGTGAAAAGATGTCTGCAGGTCTGTAAATGTGTAATTTGTGTAATTTATCAACAATAGATCCAAACCACCCTGCATTAGAGACCTGTAGTGGCAGCATTAAATATTTTGAATGGCATAAGCGCTGAGTACCTACAGTACAAAGGGGCCTGTCATGACAGCAAAACAGACCCCCTTTACATAATTGTATTATGCTCCATTGATTGCGATTGGTAAGGATTTAATGGTATATTTGCCTTAAACATTTTAGACTATGTTGTTGTTGTCAAAAAAAGTTACATACACCAATGTGGATCGTGTACAGACAATTTGGTTCAAACATGCAATTTCTCATAGCCATATAACTTGGTGTCAAAAATTGGCACATGGCAAACAAATAAGTTCTATTTTTGGGGAATTTTATTTGTTAGAAGTGCTTTGTTTTTTAATAAGCATGTGACTGTGCCAGTACGTGTTTTCCTCTGATAAGCTAGTAAACATCACTGTATTTTATGGGCCCTAAGGTGCACCGCATTTATAAAACGCAGTATCAATGATTGAATGCTAGCTGTTCTATTTTCATGCATAAGGCGCATCGGATTATAAGATGCATTAAATGAAGCAAAACTCAAAAGTCAAACTGTATTCAACTCTTTCACAATAACTCCCAACATTGTTCAGTTGTAACACATAAAATACAAAATGTTGGTTTACAAAAAATTGTTTTGGTTTTGAACACACGCAAAAGCCTCCATTAAGACAGTGGAGTAAACTGTCATGTGGCTAATGTCACATGGTTAACAACAGTCTTTGAAATCAAACACATGCAGCACACTCGCGGTTAAGCTGTAACTAGCAATGAAATAAATAGCACCGTTTACCATACAAAACTGGTTCTAGGTGAGAAAGCACAACTAGATTCATACATTAGGTGCACCGCACTATAAGGCATGCTTTTGATTTTTGAGAAAATAAAAGGAATTTAAGTGCATCTTATGGTCCAAAAAATACAGTAGTCTTTTAGTGGTATTCTTGAATCTTTAGGACTGTTGCTAGAGGTAAATAGAATTGGAATTTTGAACAACATTGACCATGACTGTCATGTTTGCAAATTTTGCAGTTTTGTCAACCTGCTGGTTGGTATCTGTTTCCTGAGAGGCAACCACCTACATTCCATGTGTCAATTTTAACTGATGCCGAAGGACATCAACGTTACTGTGCAGTGCTTTGTTTTCTGGAACCTGTAAGGTTGAACAGTCCAAATCGCAATCGGGTTAAAACAAGAACAAACTCTGTTACTGCCACAACCAGCAAAGATAGTGATCTTGCAGCTCAAACAGTAGACACGCTTATTGGAGATGATAATATTGATGATTCCATGTGCAAGGTTGACACAGATGAAGAAAATGGAGATAAGTTTACAACTTTGCCAGAAAAGTCTGTTGACAAAGCAGCTATGTATGCTCCAAAGTGTTTGGCAATTTTGTCACGTGTGAAGGATTTCAGGGTTTTGAAGGTAATGTTGTCCAAGCTTGCTATTGTTTGTGTAATGGCTTCTCCATTCTTAGCAATATACTTAGTGTGTACCATTACCACATAGTGGTTATGCTTAGTCTAAGGTTGTTTTTTTTATCATGCATGAATGTTTTCTAGCTCTCAGTTTGGTAATGGCACCTATGTGTAATTGTGTTGACCAGTGGTTTTTAACATTTTGAATATTGTTACCCCTGAGAAAAACTGATGGATTTTAATTACCCCTTTCCAAAAATAACAACTTGCAGCTTGCCATCAATCAATAATAAACCAATACAAAAATGTTGTCATGATGTCTGGACTCTGGTTACATTTTTCACTTAGCCCATGTATAGTGGCTACTTTAGTATTGAGAGCTGCAGTGCTTGCAAGTCAATGTCAGCACTACTTGTGACACTTTACTTTGCACTCATCCATTAGTACCAAGCAAAATCCTGGAAAAAAAATTCCTGTACTACTTTTTAAGACGTTCAGTATGACCCTACATCATATCAAGCCAAGTCGACCAACTTAACACGTTGAGAACCGGTCTACGGTATATTCGTACTTCGATTTCGGCTTAAAAAACAGCAATTTTCGGTTGCCTTGCCAACGCCCTAGCTCCTCCGCCGATTGCGCTAGAGAGCTGTTCAACGGCTCAAACGGATTGGCCAGTCTAGTAGATTGCACTCGAAAAAAAAATTTTTGCCTGGGGGGTGCGGGTTTTTTGTGAGTGACGTCATAAGTGGAGGACTTTTAGGCCACCTTGGCTCACTTTGCCTGGCCCTGGGCGCGAAACTAGGCTACAATCCGAGTCTTTTGATACTTTGGATGACCTGATGGGGTTTCAGGTTAAAAAGTTGTGATGTAAGTTAGTGAAAATATTTGACTAATTAGCTAATTAGTTAATTAATTTGTTTATTTTAGATCATAACTTTTCAACCAGAAACGCTAGAAAGTTGATCAAAGGCTCAAAAGACTCAGACTTGAGTCTAGTTTCCAATGAAAACTTCAGTGAAACACTTTGGCCTAGTGGTTGGGCCCTAGGCCAGGCAACATGAGCCAAAATGACCCTAAAACTACTTCACTTATGACGTCAGTCACAAACAATCCGCACCCCCCAACCAAAAAATTTTTTTCG
>Ga0210059_1005805_pt1 | contig 19815 bp, 15 predicted proteins | sample Ectturendosymbi2_FD_188042 | JGI IMG/M metagenome (GOLD analysis project Ga0210059, IMG submission 188042) | Ecteinascidia turbinata endosymbiont from Florida, USA - Sample 2 (SPAdes) (version 2) | ecosystem: Host-associated > Tunicates > Ascidians > Unclassified | place: Key West, Florida... | reverse complement strand
CTGCGGACCCATCGTAAAAACGACACAACTCCGGCGCTCTTCTTTTTATGAACATGGCTCTGGCTCCAGCTCCGGAGCTCTTGGTTTTCATGAGTGTGGCTCCGGCTCCGGTTCCAGATCCGGCTTCTGCTTGTTTTCACACACTGATGTTTTCAATTGTCTTGGTATGCCTCAAGTTGAATGGCAAATGAATTAAATGAAGTACACAAAACGAAGAGAATATACCAAATTTTTTTGGGTAATTTAATCTGGTAGTTTTTTTACAAGCAGCACTCTTACCACGAGGAAGTCAGCGAAAAAACAAAAATCACAGGTTCACACGATTCAGAGAACAGCTACTAGCAGAAAAATAACTCAAGTTAACGGTAATTATAACAATTACTGGAAAGGCAATCGCTGGCCGTCAATGCCTGAGGACTTTTCGTTATTTCTTACGACCAGAATCAAGCAGATTGCTGTTTGGACAACTACATTTGTGTCCGAGCATTTAAACACAGACCAGTCCCAATTGACCAAGTGTTTTGCACTCGTTGCATGCCTTGCCTGTTGGAGTCTGGGCGATTCCAGCTAACAGTGTTGCCCGAGCAAACCATGCAAAGAGCGCAAAACACATAGTCGATTACCTCTCTCATGTGTTCTTTCAAACACGCACACATTTGCATTAACACAAATGCGAAGATGTGTTTCAATACCCCTTTGTTCAAAAATAGTATGATTTCAGCAAGAAATTCATCTTTGACTTTTTTAAAATAGCTGAAAACTTCTGATTTCTTATCTTTTGCACTCATAAGAAGCAGCGATGAATCGCAAAGTAAAGCACAATTTGCAAAACTTGGGTGAAAATAAGACTGGTTACCGTGCTGAAAACAGAATTTTTTCCACTGATGAAAACTTCACGAAAAGTTTACATTTGTTTACATTGCTTTTTTATACCCCGCACAAAGGATGCTTGGGAGCTGCATGCGGCTCTTAGAACAGTGTTTGAGAACCATTGTTCAACATGTAACACCACGCCTGCCAGCGACGATGTCACAGACTCAGCGATTATATTGAAGCAAAGAAACACCAAAGACTTGCAGATCCATTGTTGCAGTCTGGTGTTGTAACTCGTAACAATCGCGTTTAGTGTGCTTTAAAGAGAACTGTTTTAGGCAAAGTAAGTCCATTTGGCAAAGCCGTTAGTATGTAGGAAGGGAGCAGGAGCTCAGTTAGCTCAGTTTAAAATTTAGGACCGGAGCCGGAGCTTTGGCCATTTGAAAGGTAGCTCCGGCTCCGGTCCTAATTTTTGAACTGAGCTCCCGCTCCTGATTTTTTATTTGATCTCCAGCTCCAGGAAAAATGCCCAGCTCCGGTGCTCCGGCTCCGTCTCCGCAGCCCTGGTTTTTATAATTTCGCTGACGACCAAGACATTTGATTTTGATACGTCAATCATGATATTACTTAATCCTATCCATCATGATATTATTTAAATATAGCCTCCGTGATATTATTTCAATTTATAGTTTTGTTGTTTTGTTTCCCACACGAGTTTGCAAGAATTTCAAGTTTTATTATTTTAAAAGCTAATCCACTGTTCTGTTGTGGCTCTTGCAGTTGTACCCCGTCGAAGATTTTTTCAATAACCTTGTGTACCTCACCAGTTACTGTCTGCAGCTAAGCACAAAAAATTAGATATTCAGGAAGTTGGTCAGGATGTTCTAGATAAACCATTTTCACATATCAAAAGAAAATACATTATGGTGGCTGCTAAGCTCTCCTGCGGCGCCTCAGACTCAGCGTGAGCACTTCGATCACGAGTTTGGCAATTTCAATCAGGAGTGTCAGATGGTGCTAAATTTGGCAAATATTACCAAAAATAACTGCTTTCCAAAAAATATGCCAACTTGTTTTGGCAATATGTTTACGCCAAAATTTTGTCATTCTTTTAAATACCTGACACTACATGTCAGTGTTGACAAAACAATCCATTTTGGACTATTCATCAAATGAATACCGAAACGTTAGAGAGAAAATACAGCTCAACGTTCATTTTGTGAATTATCATTCTGATCACCCTCCAATTTCTGCGAAGCATAGTTAATGGTACCTTGATTTACAGTGGAACTTCAGTTCAATTGTCAAAATTAAAAAATTGAAATGTATGGAGAAACTACGAATTGAAACAAGCATTTAGTATCGAAAAATCAATATTGCCAATAACCTGGCAATTGTCAAAGGTTTTTGCCAAAGATTTGCCATGAACTAGACAAACACTTGCCATATTCTTTGTCAAGCATCTGCCAACCCTGCTTTCAGTACTTCCTCTGTTGCATCGTGTCTTTTACAGCTGGCTGTGGCCAGCATTCTATTACAATGGTGCTACAGTACAAACGTGTGGTTTTGCGACCGTGAGACCGCGCTCTACGTGGTGACTCCTACACGGAGAGTAACATTGTCGGATGAAAAATGATGAAACGCAAAGCTCCAGTAGTGAAACTGCTGAGAATATTGCTATTCAAAACGCAGTCTCTCTAATGCATGGGCCTCAAACATGCGGTCTACCGGCCGCATGTGGCCCACGAGGGCGTTTTGTGCGGACCGCGATGCTTTTTGGAAATTTCGAAGCAATTAACATTTACGTTATTTAGTTTATTCACCGGTGTTTAAAAGTGGCTTGCTAGTGAGTGAAAAAGTTCCTTTGAAACGAACGTAGAGACGGCTAGAACTGATTTCCCTAGAACTCATAATACCTCTCGCAGGAAATAAGATGTAAAAGCTGTTTCTAGTAAGGTTCAGGTACCGCTATTGTTGCGTCAGCGTCATAATGCGGCCCTCGGATATTTATAAAATGCGGCCTTCGGTTTACTTTATAAGTCCTCATTTGGCCACTGCAGCGATTTGAGTTTGCGATGTCTGCTCTAAAGTTACCACCTTTTTGGTCAGCACAATTGCGAATCAGGTTTCATTAGGCAAAAGTGCAATTCTGGATACGCTAGGTCGCTGCAATATGTGGTGATAGCTTTGGAACAACATGTCGCCAAATTGCTTTTCGACACGTTAGGGAACCTCGCTCAGCACAAAGAGCTGAAGCAAAAATTGTTGTCCACCTTTGATTTGTCGAAACAAGATGTGAAACAAGACTTTTGAATGAACCAAAACAAAGATACTGTAAGCCATTCGCAATAATGGACTACGTGTTAGCCCTACTGGGACGCAACCAACCTTGCTTTCTTTCCAGTTACACCAGGGGTTCTCAACAGGGGGTGAATTTACACCTTGGGGATACATTTTACCTATCCTGGGGGTAAATTTAATGATGCTGATGTTACAATGCTTTGTTTTTTTCTAGAGCGCTAGTTAGTAAACAAAAAACGGGGGTAAATTTTATGTTGGGAAGCTGGCAAGGGGTAAACGGGAGAAAAAAGGTTGAGAACCCCTGAGTTATACCTTCGTGCAGAAGATCCCACAAGAAATAAGAATAATCCCCTCAGAGAAAGACACGTACTCGCACAGAAGGCTGGCGGCCTTTGGCACAAGCAAGTGATCCTTCTCTATGCGAAACGCAAGCTTCGTGCAGACATTACATTTAGGAAATCAAATTCTTGTCTCGAAAACAAACTCAAGAATGTATCCCTAAGAAACACACAAAAGCAAACTCAACAAAACAAGTTCTAGCTTTGCAGCCAGCTGTTTGAGGAAATCTCCAACCTGGTCTTCCATCCCTTTGCAACGATTCAAGATTGCACTTATCATTTAGCAATAATAGCAAAGCCACAGCAGTGAACACATCAAGCGAATCAGTCGCAATAATTTATTTGCACAAGGAAACTGGTTTCGTGTTCGACACATCTTCAGTCCTATGCGAAAGTTTACAATGAAATAAAGTTAGAAAAACTACGTACTGTGCTAAGAACAAAAGCTAAATAAGAAAGCCAGTGTCAGCAGTTTTGTAATCGGTCTAGTGAGTTAAGGAGTCGTCCTTTGGCTTTCTTATTTAGCTTTTGTTCTTAGCACAGTACGTAGTTTTTCTAACTTTATTTCATTGTCAACTTTTGCATAGGACTGAAGATGTGTCGAACACGAAACTAGTTTCCTTGTGCAAATAAATGATTGCGACTGATTCGCTTGATGTGTGGTCACTGCTGTGGCTTTGCTATTATTGACAAAAGCAAACTGTGATATCTTCATTGAAGTTCGGCGATAAGGCTAATCGCTGTGCACCACTTGGCTCTTTCCAGGAAAACTTTAAAGACGGCCACCGACTGAGGCGGCCGGCCGTAAAAATTTTGAAGAGTTTTCAATCCAATGCCACACACAGCCCTGCAATGTAGCTCATCGCAGCGCTGACAAAAGAATTTGAGAGCAGTGAAATCTCCTGCTCTGCACTGCCCACATGAGTGACGAGGCACACATTTTTTTTCAGTGTCCTCTGTGCTGTGGGATGTTCGTGCCAAAATGAGCCGCTTTCGCAGGCGTTATCCTCGAAAAAATTGCGTGTGTAAATGCACTACAAATTAACTCTGTGTTTTGAGAATTTTTGCTTTTGCTAACAGGCTTTGCGACAGTGTATTGCTATTGTATCTAAAGAAGCATACACAGAAGCGAACGTTTATGGCATGACGTTCACATTACGCTCTGCTGTGTGGTGAATCTCAATCACTGCAAAAGTTTGAGCACCGTCTAATTTCTTCACTGTCATAAAATCAAGCTGCTGTTGTTGCAACCTCTCGGTTGGCGTTGCATTGAATGTGCGATTCACCACGAACGGGATGTGCGCGAAGAATAACACCAATATATATGCGGCGTGAACAACCAATAATAGAGTGATCGTAGCGTGTAATCTCTGATGATGCTAGCATGTGAACGATTGAACATAATGACCAGTGTACGCGAAGAGTGATCATGGGCTCATGGCATGTGATCTCTATTGCTGCTTGCTGCCACAGTGTGAAGCTTTGCGCACTTGCCGCTCGAGCTTTCCGATCGTCAACAAAATGGTGCTGTGACCAGGATGTGAAGGTCGTGCCACAAAAAAAACGTGCGATCGATGGTGTGGTTCGTTGTAAAAAGGAGGGGATGTTGTTGCAACCTCTCGGTTGGCGTTGCGTCGTTGCGTTGAATGTGCGATTCACCATGAACGAGATGTGCGCGAAGAATAACACCAATATACATGCGGCGCGAACAAGCAACAAAATAGTGATCGTGGCGTGTAATCACTGCTGATACTAAAACGACTGAACATAATGACTAGTGTACGCGAAGAGTGATCATGGCATGTGATCTCTATTGTTGCTTGCTGCCACAGTGTGAAGCTTTGCGCACATGCCGCTCGGGCTTTCCGATTGTCAACAGAGGTGAAAGTCTGTCAGAAACCGAGACAATCGTCGAAGTAGTAGCACTGCGAAACTATGTACACGAGACACCATTTTTATACGTGAACTCGCACATGAGCAAGGAACAACATCACTTGCGTTTTGTAATTGCAAGGTGAGCACCGTACTTACAAATTGAGGTTGATGTTTTCACACTTGTACCATGCACTAGACGAAAACGTAAAATTGTTTTTTCATTGCAATGTGCATTTTTCTACTTCAAGACTATTGCTTCGGAAGTTCATGATCATCACGTAAAACCATTATACTACAACAGCTCAATAATTCTTGGTATCATTCCAGTATTGATGTTACCTGATATAAAAGTACGAAACCGCTCGTCACTCATTTTTATAAAATATTAGGATGACGCGTTACGGCTGTGAGTGGCACATTTCGTGTTTCATATTTTTGTAAGCAAATCCACTCGGACTCATAGCATCCATGCTGCGCTCTATTCGACTTTAGTTTTGAAACTTGTGTTTAAAATAGCTACATGTAAATAGGCCTAACCTTCGTCCACCATCACAACTGTCTTGCGTGGCACAAGGATTGGACTGCTCGGTTTCTCGCTGAATAGCGTCGATGCTCGCGACTGAGAAGTTACACTGCAACAAAAGTGCAAGCAACAAAAGTCTTTTTGACATCTACGTAGCATGTTGCAAACAAGGGTAAAGAAAGAACTCTTTAGAACACCTGAATGTAGTGCTGGGAACATCAAATAAAGTTTCGTCCGTCATAGTTGCTGTAGTAACCATCCACTGATAAGAATTTTCGTGCTCGTCTTTAAGTGGATAAACTAAGGCCACGGCTGTTTCTTTCGAACGTGATTCCGCTTGCAAATCTGCGTTACAGCACAGACCACAATAAAACCTATAAATCCTTTCAAGGGTACCACTGGGTCCATTGTCAAGTTCTTCCATCATTCTAAATAAATATCCATAAACATTGTCACAGAATGATAGTCTTCTCAGCTGAGCGGATAGATGAAAATATCCTAAACCAGAACAGAACTAATTAGTCCAAGTAATAGGTAACCGTTTTTCAATTAGGTTTTAACTATGTCTAAGAGAGAATTAAATTCATATCTTGTTGCTAGAAGTAATTCAACAGTGTAAGAATACTAATTGCCGCGAGTGCAAGCGGTACAACACAAAAACTATGTTCCATTGATAAGAGTAAGTTTTACCGGCTCGATCGCGACCTTTGGTGCATTATATTTCGCTCGTCCACGAGAGTCGTCGGTGTAACTTGCAAGTTCGAGATACAAATAATTCATCAAATCCACCTTTCAAACCTGCAGCTGGCTTGAGCCACGGTTTCTTTAAATGTCGTTCCTCTTTAGAAGTGAATGGATCGCGAGCAACAGTGAGAGGCTTCCTGCTAAACTTTCCTCTTTTTGTAAAATTCCTCGCATTTCTTGGTAAAACTTTGTGATTTGCTTGGTGGTGATCAAGGTACCTAAATGCACGAAAAGTTAATGGCAACTACAGCCATAGGTGCGGGAGCAGGCAAACTTTTGGGGGTGCGAAAGATTTTTGCCCGAATTTCTCCAAATTTGTACGAAAAATTTTTGTGCGACTTTTGCCTACAAACTTTCTCCCCCCACAAAGATCAAAAAGGCCTTTTTTGGTATGACCTCCAGAAAACAAAAAAGTCTTCAGGTATTTGTGTTTTTCTGCTAAAGTTGGGCACCATTTTTTCAAACCAAACAACGTTGGACGCCATTTTTGCCCGGATTTTCAGGAATTTTTGACAAATCAAGACTTTTCGGAGTGCGCTTGCACCTCCTGCACCCCTGACTCCTACACCATTGGCTACAGCAGTTAGTATCATTTGTCATTGCTATTTATTTGCTAGTCTGTAGTGTAGTTTTTATGCATATCTTCGCACAAACCATCGAAACACGAATGCTGTGGAGTAGAAGCGTAACGTTTTGTTTCCGGAAACGTCCAGATGCTCACTCAAAACTATTAAACGAGCTTGTGCACAAATTAGCTAATGTAATGAATAACTGCAATTCCCACAATTCACAGTATCTTTCGATCGTTACCAGTCGACAGAACATTTAGCTTTTGTTCGTATCAGCGTGCAAGTCCAAAAGCCGACGAAACTTAATTCTCAAGTGCATGGTACATACATAGTGTATAGCAATATATTGTACTCCAGTACGCGAGGATACATTCGAATAGGCGTTCGATTTTTCGAAAAAATTCGATCTCGAACGCCCATACTGGCTTACAGCGGACCAGATTCGGTGTGAGAAGGGGGTAGCATCTTCGTTTTGAGGAGGATATTGATACACCAGTGGTGTAGCGAGGCTAAGTGCCGCCCGGGGCCGACTTCACGTTGCGTGCTTGATAAAGGAATAATCAAACACTCACTAACGGAAATGGGTCGTGATTTTGATTGTCGATTATGAGTCTTGCTTTTTTTGATTGTCGCCACTTTTCTCATCATTACTCTTCCTATTTTTCTGCTTTCTGTACATATGAATATATATGAACCCGGCACAATTCGTCAAATTTTCTTTCCTGTTGGCTTTTAGTCTCCTGTAAGCCGCAGTCGCACCACTTGACTTTAATCGTTTACTCCAGGGTTTCTCACCTGTGAGCCACGGAAGAATTTTTGACCTGTCACGGCCAGGTATTAATGAAATTGAGTACGTTTTGCAAGTTGAACCTTTTAACAAAAACGTAGGTAGCTCATCAGCTGCACACGGCATAATGTGCTCTCTTTTCACATTATGCGTTAGGAATTATTGCGATACAGAAATTTCCACGTAGCCTACCACGTTGTGCACAGTATGCAGTTGCTGAAGGCGTTTTGAGGCAGACAGACAGTTGTTGTTGCCATGAAAACGAAATCTAGAACCAGGCTTATAAAACCTCGAACTACCGGACCAGAAATGTTTGCTACTGTGCGTTTGAATGTCATCATCTCTGTCCTTAGTTCAAATGACTTATGACTGGGGTGGGGAAATGTTTTAAACCGGAGAGGAAGTTGTAGGTACTGGGGGACAATTGCCTCCCAAGTAAGTATGTTAAAAAAGCCCTCATTTCAAGACAAACACTGGGGTACTTTAGCACCAGTAGCGCAGTCACAATGAAGCCAAAGAGGCCATGCACCCCCGAATCCAAGTTGCAGAAGATTGTTCATTGGTTCTTTAAATCAATTTCAACTCTTCGAAAATAAATGAAAGCAAACATTTGCTTGTCAAATTTATTGATGCCGACTGGTAAAATATGTTTGACGTCATATCCTGCTGCCATAGACCAGAAATCGAGCTGTGATATCAAAACGATCTTTATGCAAAATAGCTAAAGATTGAACTCTGATGACGTCAGTGACTGCTCCCTCCCGAACAAAATTCCCGGTTGCGACACTGTTTAGCACACTGGATTTGACCCAGATTTTTGAGTGAACATTTAGTTAATTTGCTCACTCCACAGCCACATTTCCTAGTTTTTTAGGCTAGCTTACCAGTCTAGAGCTTCTAAACGGAAAAACTGAAAAGAGTTAGAAACTTTTTTTTACTTTAAAAAATTTATTTGAAAATAATAAGGAACAGTTAGAAGTTTTAAAATACTTTGATAAATAAATACTTAACCAAAAAAACCCACCCCTCAGAAGGTGCCACCTGGGGCTCGGAGTCCCCAGCCCCCCCTGCTACGCCACTGTCATACACATACTGCGAAGATGTAAACAAGCCCACGAAGATGTAAGAACGTATTTGTTTTTATTGCCCAAAGCATTTGAATGGAAACATTCCAGCATTTTGTAAGAAGTATGGTACTCATAAGCTCGAATTCATTTGCGTATGACAATGTTTTCCAACCTTTTTGCTGCAGCGGAACCTACCGCATATATTTGCGTTGCTCACGGAACCCCATGCAATGATCCAAGCTATACAACGGCACAGAACTGTGGTTGCGAATTTCGTCCAAGGCAGTTTTGGTCTGTTTCCGCGGAACCCCTGGCAGCCACTCGCGGAACCTCGGTTGAAAAACACTGGCGTATGATTTAAAAGTTGCTTTTCAGTGTTGTGTGGAACAAGCTACGAAACCAAATTGCAAGGAAAACGAACGTTGATAAGATTATTTCTTGCTTTGCAAAGAGAAAAGTTTTAAAAAGTATTTTTATTTTGCCGAAGTTGAATTAAGTCGTGTTATAATTCAATGCGACCACTAAATTTTAGATACCATAGGAAAATGTTGCTGGAACCAAAAGTTTTGGTGCGTTTAACACGTTTTCATGGGAATGCGAAAACGCAACATTTTTCTATCCGTACGAGAACTCTTTTTCGATGTTTTTATCAGTGCAAACGCGATTTCACGATTAGGTGTTCACTGTCTGTACTTGAAAAACGCAACAGCTTTTCAGAAAAGCACCAGTACATTGACTGACCTTGGACACGCAGCGGGATCCCATTGTCGGGCGTCCCAGTTCAAGCTATAGTGAAAAAAATCGTGTTGAGCACAGCACACAGGAAATTCTTTCGGCGTTAACCTTACGCTTCGACCAAGGTGGATGTAGGATGATGATTTTGCCTGAAACGTGAATGCATTTTACGAGTTCAAAACTGCTGGCAAGTTTCTTGATATACCTTAAGCCGCTATTGTCTGAGTTGGCGACATTGTTACTGGTTGACATTACAAGAAGGCGTCACAATACCAGCAGACTACCACCTCACGTATTCTTCGTAGTGCCATAAACCAGATCTCTTGAATGACAGAAGATCTGAACTGTATCGATCTCGTTTTTCCGCAAATATCCGCTCTTGACATAAAAATTTCTTCCCGGCGATGTGGCTATTCAGTTGTTGTCAATCATTTCGATCTTGCGGCAAGTGGCAGTACTGACGTCTTAAACTCAAAACTGTGTAAAAGCTTACGCTGAACACACAAGATTCACCCTATCCTATTACTTTAAGCCAATGGCCTTAATGCCGTGACACGCGAATCGATATTCATTGTGGGCTTTAAGCTGCGCGTAAGTGTTTGTTTAGATGTTCATAAATCCCCACAGAGGCTCATCGGTTAACGGTTATAGACAAACTGAACGACGAACAAACCGTTACGAGGATTTGGAGGTCGGTATGTTTAACCAGCAACAACAAAAAATGTCCAATGCTACGTTTATTGACCACGCGTTTTCGACGCGTTCGGTCAATAAAATATTCGACTGGAATGTTAGACGGAAAGGAGCATATGTCGAAAAAATATCAATATCAACATCAAAATCATCTATACAAAATTTGAAAATTATTCGCAAGTGTTCAATCTTTCGTTTCCACTTACCTCGTTTTCAGTTATCCAAATACCCAGACGTTCAATCCAGACTAATCGAGGTTTATTTGCAGCATGCTTCCACCGTTTTCTTGAAGATCTGCAATGTTTCAATGTTCATGCCACGGCTGCATTTTGTGAATAGTATTGTTTTCAAGTGCAGAGTTTTTCTGTGGCAATTCAAAAACTTTCAGGGTTGTTCATTTGTGGTCAAGGTCAGTGGAAGTTCAGAAGCTGCATGGGCTCTTTTCAGTGAAACAAATACCTTCTGACGTTAAAAACCTACCGACAAAATCAAAATTAAAGAAAAATCTTCTAAAAATTTGTGTCTTGCGGCAGGGCTTCTACTACTGTTTCAATGTTCTTGATGTGTAAGTCTGGATAAAAACCTAACATAAGTTGATGGGTCTTATCGCAGAATGTCTTATCGAGTTCAAAGCACTATTATCTTCAAAATTTGCTAGCGCCGTCTGTAAAATCTAAAGCAATTTTCTCATTTGTGAGCTTGACTGTAGCATGCAAGCAAAACAGTTTATTTTAACATTAAGTCCACATAATTCTACTTACATTCCATCTACATTGTTAAGGCATCCTTTGTTGCAATATCCTTCGCTGATCTGAAACACAAGAGCTTAGACTTTGACGTGCAGAAAACAAGGGACGCATAGAGCTCGAAACACAAAGAAAGCAGTCAGAGATTGTGATACACCTGATTGCACAAAAAGAATCTTTGTGCTGTATAGCGGTATAGAATCGTGCGGCTCCAATTGTGAACAAAACTCAACATTCATTCCTTTCAAAGTCAAATGTTCACGGTGATTTTTCGGTTAAGATACGCATCCAATATTTCTTTTGCCTCAGTAGTGGCGTGTAAGTGATTTGGCTGGCGTCCGGAAAAGCGCTTGTACAGGTCAAATTACGCAGTAAGGCAGCTTATAACAGTTACTTTCCACAGGCTAAAACGTCATGCTGAATGTTCTTTCGAACACATGGCCTGATGTCTGCAAAGCAAGAATTGACCACCTGCTGGTTGGCCGCTAATGCGATTACACAATGGCGGTCGCTGTTTCGTCGTATTGACACAACAAATAAACATGAAATACAAACCAACACTGGATGAAATATGTTCAAGGCGTAGGACACGAGGTGCTATATACTCATGCTTGGGTGCTTCTGAGATGATCACCAACTGCATTGCTTAAATTATAGCATTCACTTCTGTGCAAAGCCAGACCTCGAGAGCTTAGGTTCTATGTATAACAAGTGTTTTAAATAGAAAACCTTTTTCAACTATTTGAAGGAGTACAACAATGTTTTTGCAAAAATTATCGTGCAAACGATTAATTCTATTTGTTAAGTTCTGCTGATATCTAAGAACACAATTAAGTTTAGAAAACTTTTAAAATTAAAAAGGTGTGGCTGAAGCAGATGATTCCTTTAAATACTCTCCTAAAGGTTTTAATTTCATTTACATCTGGAGATGCTTGCTAAATTGGCTCAAAAAGTAAACAGCTCCTCTATTTCAGAGATTACCCATTTCAAAAGAGTGCTTTAAATTTGAACCAAATTTCCTTTTTTCAAGAATTCACAATAATTCCTAAGGTTTCGCTTTGCGCAGTCAGTAGTCTCTTTCAAAATTTCAATCCGAATTCAAAACCGGATTACCCGTTACAGTATATGGTCAAGCTTGTTGGATGCAATAAGACAGGGGTGGCCAAACCCGTTCTATGTATGAGCCGCATATCGTAAAACCCATGTTACAAAGAACCGCAACATAAAAATGTAACAACACAATTTATTTGCAATCTACGCTTCTGTGACATTATAGTTCTTTTTGGAACGACTTACAAAAGTAATACTTTACTGCACACTAGCTACCACAGTACCAATTTACAATATTTGTGCACTTTGCAATAGAAATAAAAAATAAAAAACAAATATATAATTTTTCGGAAAACTCAAAGAGCCGCATGCGGCTCTTCGAACCTTTGCATGCGGCTCGCAAGCCGCAGCTTGGCCACCCCTGCAATAAGATATTTGTTACCACTGCTCTTACGCAGGGAACTTACTGAAGCATTTACCCAAACAGGCTCTTATAGACAAAGTCACAAACAAGGAAGAAAGCATCTGGGACATGATTTTACAAAGATATTTGCCAGTTTGATAGTTTTGTATAAACATGAAAATTCTATGATCAGGCAAATGGCCAAAATATTGCAAAGAACTAATTTTTTGTTGTCCTTAAATGCCATTTATATAACAGTATATAACCATGTGCTCTTTCCATGCAATAACATTTTCTGTATACCTGATCCTTGCTTAGCAGCTATACATTAATCAAGAAGAAAAAATTCATATGAAAAATTTTAGTGGAAAACAATACGAATTAACATTGTGTGCTACAACCAAAATCCAAGCATTTATCCTTTTAGTTCCCAAAAATTGTTCATGTGAAGTGAATGCTTCGAAATTACAACAACATGAAACTTGCTACGGCAGTGCAAAAACTGGTAAAGCCGTTAAATAATATTTAAGCTTAGATATGTACAATCAGAAAACGGACAACTTTTTTACCCATTAAGCACAGCTGTTCTTTTACTGATGGAATAGTTTAGCTGTCCAGAACTTGACAAGGGGAGAAATAGATCCTTTTCGGCAAACAAAATTGATCACAAACAATTTGTCAATGAAACACACAAAATTATTCTTTATTTGCAAAAGCAGGTAATCGTCCTTACCTGAGGCAAACCTTTTTGTTTGTAAACTGAAGATAAGTAATTTCTTTGTTGAATAAACAGGTCACGCAGCATTTGATGATTAACAAGTTGAGGACATACGAACTTTGGGGATTCAGGAGTTGCAGGTTCAAAATTAGGAATAGTTTTTATTCGACGAGTGTATTTCCCAACAGTTGGTGGTGTGACAAGTTCCGGTAATTTAGTCGTTTCTCTTTTGTAAGATTTAGAAAGTCTGTGCTTGCATTCCATTTTTCCTTGTCCTGCAAAAGAAATCACTTCAGAGTTTGACATTAGTCATTTTTTCAGTTTCATGATTAATGATCTGAATTGTTAATACAAAAAAAAATTATGTTTGTAAGTCCAATTCTTTGTCTGAAAATTAAAAACATACATAGCCTGTTTGTTACAGAAACACTGCTCCAGCCTCCTATCTGGCAAATAGAGGTCAAAATCCTTTTGCACATGTTATGAATTGCTCAAAAAAGCGTAATTTTTGCGAAATCTTCTGGACTGGATGGAGAAAAACAAATTTAAAAATAATGCGTGCTAAGCGTTTGATAAAGAGGGTAGAGTTGACTGCACGCAAGTCGTAAACGGCTTTGGTTTTTCCTATAAAAAAAAAGATTGAATGCAAAACTGAAGTATGAGGAGGAGAGAACAAAAGCTCTGAAAAACATTTTGCATAGCTCTTGCATTTATGACTGCGTTACTGTTTTAACATATTTAACGCCTTACCGATTTCTGAGCTCGAAACTGTTCCAATTTTCGTCAAAGGCACAACAACCGTAACAGCACCAAAATTTACTGCACAGTTCGAAAAATGCAAATTACGAAGAAAGCGTTTGAAATGAGTGCTTTCTTATTGAGACTTTACATAAAAACAATAAAGACACTCTGTTAGCTACTCACCAACATCAGCAAGATTTTTATGGATGCAGCTTTTTGGCAGTTTTTCGATTCTGTCGTTTCTGTTAGTTACAGGAAGGAATTCGTTTCCATCGTGCTTCAATATTTGCGCTCTATGCAGCTGCTCACGGAACTTCGCAACACACAGGTCGGACGTATGATACAAGCGATGAGGCTGAACACCGTCTCCTGCTGTTCTGGTTTCGTTATTTTTTCCAAGTATATGGCTAGGAGTCGTGCTGTGACAAGCCAGCACCATTCTCCACTCACTACACGCTACAACTATCTGCGGTATAGTCACACAAGACAAGATTCCCACCACGCACGCCTCTCCGCTGCTGCGCGAATAAACACCGAGCAGCGTTCGGCGAAACACAACTGGTAGAATTTCGACACTCCGTGGGCGCTATGAAAAGACCGGGAACCTGACCTTTAGTTACAACTCCCTATGTGGTGACAAGTTGAACGCGCCTTCGAAAGCAAATAGAAATGCGCGCAGAAGCTGGGGTCAAAATAATGTACTGGAAAGAGTAGCGTACTTATTGAACAAACCACACGAGGTGGACCAGTGAGGTTTAAAGCAGTTCGACACATGCAAGATTTGACTTCGTGAAAAGTTCGATGAATTTTGTCAACTTGAACATCCTATCGATCGTGCCAATGCCAATGGGCCCTGAAGTTTGTCTTTCACCTTGCAGCTTCCAAAACTGACTGCAAAATACTGCGAAATTGTTACGAAATATTTACTTGATATTTCTGCATCTTGTTCGCAATCCTTTAAGAATTATTGTTCTCCTTGTCTCAATCTGAAGCTGATCTCGCGCAATAACGACCTTCACAAACGAATTTTCGAGGAAAGAAAATCAGCCATAATTTCTTACATTCAACTGTTTGGTACCCAACTACTTCTACAATAAACAGCGACTTCGCCCGACAGTGACTGAAATGTAAATAAAAACAAGCTACAACGCGTAGGCTTAGTTCCTTTGTTAAATATTGGTCACAATGGTAAGAATTGAATAAATCGACTTTTGAGCACAAAGCAGGCGTTTACGGGCCAATAGGTCAGTAACTCATTAAGCAATAGACTTTTGAAACTTTTGACCAGCTGAAGCATAGCAAATGCAGACACCACATTGCACTAATTTTTAATTGTCACCATGTAGTCTCGAGGCATTAATTAGTTCAAACCCGAACACATCAATGTTGCTGCAAACGGGCAGCACCATACCAATTTTTCTACATTTTTCTGGACAAACACTCATGCCCCTACACTGATCACATGTAATTGCAAAAGCATGACAGTTTTTTTATCTTCCTAAATCCTGCACAAAAAAGACGATAAGCATGCAAATTTGCACTGTTTTTATCAACACTAAAAACTATTAAATGAGTTTTATTGTCGCTGTTTCAAACAACATTACCGTGTTATTATGGGTGGCGGAACCTTTTTCAAAGTGGGGGGGCACAAGTTCACGTTAAAAAGAAATTATAGCAAATTTGGTGGTTTGAATTGGCAACTGTGACGTCACAAGCATTGAAATATAACGTCATCATATGAAGGTCTAAATTACACTATTTTAGACAAAATTACACCGCTATGAAAACGTATCGGTGAACCACCTGAAATTCAAATAGGCTGTTACAGGGGCGACCCAGGTAATTAGCGTCACTCGGCCTCATCATACGATTTTCTGACTGACTGAATAAACCGTTCGACGCTTGAGTCACTGAAATTTCCATTTACTTTCATTCTGGCAGGCATTATCGTTGCTCTGTGACGTTATGTTATGTAACAATAAATAAGAAATTCTCCTGATAACTTCTCCATTGTTGAGTAATTTACGTCACAGAGCAATGCTAAGGCCAGTAAGTCATCCGCTTACTAGGCTCATTCATATTAGCCCGAGTTGTTGGACAATTTATCGTTCATTTGAAATTATTCTCGAAATGGGAACTGTCCACTGGATTGAACTTCAAATCCAATGTTCTATGCAAATCCATTGCTTCAAAAAAAACATTCAGGCCGATATGAATTATGTTTCAAAAAATACTAAGCTGCATACGGCAGCTCGGACTCTAACGGATAGGGTTGCCAACCTGTCTTCACCAAAAAAAGTCAGACCTTGTCCCAAAAAAAGCCAGATAGCAGTTTTAAGGCATATACACATAAAATATGCATAACCAAACACAAAATAAACATTAAAATTCGTCAAAAACATCGATATGATACAATGCCACTCTTTAGAAGCATTTTCTTTCCCCGTAATTACGCTGTCGTACATTTGTTTCTTATCAATAACATCGATCATTTTTAGGGCAACAGTAAAATCTTTTCAATATTTTGTGCACCCTGCATGGTTACAGACTCTTTTCAGAAGAGATGCGTAATAAATATGCAGTTCAGACAATGTTTCTCCAGAGCCAAGCCTTGCCGACTAAAAAAAGCCAGAAAAAGGCCATATTTTGTCTGGCTTTTTTTGATTTCCAAAAAAGTCAAAGGTTTTCAAAAAAAGCCAGAATTTGAAAATCTGGCTTCAAAAAAGCCAAATTGGCAACCCTGCTAACGGATGAGCCCGAGTAAAGTGCGAGCAAACGAAGTGGTGAGAACGCCTACTACGATCGATATTGTTTTATTCAGGTCACCGGCAACATGAACGCGAAAGGCCAGACATGGAACGAAAATATATGAACAGTGACAAGGCCCAAAGAAAAGAGCCCGAGTTGACAACTTAGTGAAGTGGGACCGTGGGTGGTGGAACAAACATACAAAGCAAGCAAGCTTGCGTTCTCCGATATAAACCGTAACCGAGAACTCCCCATATGCGGGAGTAGCCACTGGGCTGTTAAAAACACCAAGAACACAGCTTAAAAAACAGGCAAAAATGACACAGCATTCACACATTCAAAATCACAACTTTTCCCCATCTTGAACACAGAAGTATCATGACTGAATACTCATTCTACAACTGCATTAGATACTGGAATGCACAGATAAGACAAAACATAGGTAGCAACTAGCAAGCTGTCCGTAAGGATGCCAATTGTGTTGCCAATGCAGAAATAAAATATAGCTATTTAGCGTTGCCAATGCAAAAACAAAAATACAATTGAAGTTGATCTGCCATATATTTCATTTTGCGTATAAGATTTAGAAAAATTTCACTATTTGGAATGGTGTTAAAACGCTTGAAATTACCCAAATTTTTTAATAGTGTGGCACGAACTTTTCCTACACACAAACATATGGGTGTCGGAAGAGGGGCAGGAATTTGAAAATTTCAGCAAAAAATGCTGTTTTCTTAATTTCGAGTGGTAAAAACCAAATTTAACCATTTTTGGGCCCCCGCAGAAAATCTTTTGGAAAAATCCACTAGTGTCCCCCTGGAAAACTTCCTTCCGATGCCCATGCACACAAGCATGTAAAATGACACCATTTTTGTGAAAAAATGTGTTGTATTACACCCTCTGGCAACACTGTTCAACAACACCAATGTGGTAAGCAATCCACAGCAGGGTGCACGGTGTATTCTGCCTAACAATTACGAAATCCTGCCAAATTACAAATAATATGTTAGAAATAATATCGACAAAAAACTGCCAAAAGTCTGCAACTCTTTTTTTATTGAACGATATACTTTTCACTGGACCCAATACTAATTGTGTTACTCAAACTTGCAATATTTAAGCAAAAAAGTGGGGGGCCTAGGCCCATGCGACCCTCCCGGTTCCGCCACCTATGCGTGTTATTCATTTCGTACAAACATGACAAAAATTGAAGGAAATTTTGTTATTTGACGGTCAAAGCAGTGGACGTCGTTGAAATTGTGCAAAACCTGTTGTTTATGCGCAACTGATCCAGCAATATACTTTTGTAATAGGCTTTTGAAACTATCTCTGTAATGTTTGATACTTTCGTCCATCTGAGCAAGTAACCAGTAGACTTACGGAGTAGTTACCTTGCACTTATTTTAAGATCAATGTTATCCAACTTAAATGTATTTGTATACAGAAATGTTTGGAAATAGTATGTGCAGAGCCGGATTAAAGAGTAGGGGGGCCCGGGGCAATTTTCACTGGAGGGCCCCTATGACGCATTTCATGACGTCATCATTGATAAAATTTGTTTTGCTGATTCGCAACGTTCTCGTTTGCTTTTTCCGGTAGTCGATTATGCGCCTGCCGAATTCACTCGATTGTTAGCCGCCTTTGATTGTAAGCAGCACGAAATGGTGTTAAAAATTAATGTCAGCTGCCCTTGATTGTAAAGCGCACTTGAACCAGGGGCGGATCCAGGGGAAGGCGATTGGCGCGATCGCCCCCCCTAAAACCTACGAAAGCAACTTTTTTCACCATAATTTTGTACAATTCAGAAAACAACATTCGCGATATAAGGCCATTTTTTCGTCAATTGTTTTGTCACACAAGTGCTGTGAAGTATACCTCATCTCTCTTAGCACAACGAAGCCGTTATGAAACTTGACTGCCAAATATTACTGAAATTGCCCCCCTTAAACTCACTGGCTGGATCCACCCCTGGCTTGAACATAGGTTACCTAAGCCGCTGAGATGCATTCGCGACGTACGCGTACTCGTGTGTTACCCGTTAATTGGCAGCTCCGGTATTAAATGATGCTTACACCGCTACAGCTGCGTTTTGCTTATCATAATCCCTCCTGTGACGGATGTGCACGTGATGCTGAAGAAAATCAAATGCGAAGGAAGAGTTTGGTCTACAAAGCGTAGCCAAGGAAGGACTGGACGTCATCTATACCTTTCGATAAAGTAAAGAAATAAAAAATATAAGCCGCCCTTGATTGTAAGCCGCACGAAATGATAAAAAAATCTATATAAGCCGCGGCTTACAATCGAATAAATACGATACTCAACTGCAGGGCCACCGAGAGAAATTATACCTGGGGGTACTCGATACTGGGCCCCCCTAGCTTCTAGATTCTTGTTGAAACTTGTATGGCTTGTTTCTATAATAATTATAATACAGATAAAACAGCTATCATGCCAAAATTTAGAAATATATTAAATGTGATATTGGCAACTACCATGTACGCTCGTAATTTTGGGCTTAATTACAGAAAAACTTAGCCTGTGTACTTCCATCCTCCCGAGCCCCAGTACCTCTCGGGCCCGGGTACGACGTACCTCCCGTCTAGGGTTGCCAGCAGTGGCGAAACTGACAGGGGGCAAGAGGGCGAGCCGCCACCCTGGCAAGCTAAATGTAAAAACTGGGTCCCCTATAGTTGACATTTTGATATTTAATATTCTTTAGTTTGTTGTTTTTTTGCGTTTTTCGGGGTGTTCTCTTTTTTCAACTAGTACAGACATCCACGACATCCAGTGATTAACTATAATTTCTAAATTTCTTTTCCGAATTTTGGCTAGTGGGATCCTACGGTGACAGATTTGCCCTCCTTGGTTCAAAGCTCTGGTTACGCCACTGGTTGCCAGATTCGTTTTGTAAAAAAACTGGCCATTTTGATTTGTCAACAGTGCCAGATCTAAGCTGTGCAGTAT
>Ga0210059_1005804_pt1 | contig 19820 bp, 8 predicted proteins | sample Ectturendosymbi2_FD_188042 | JGI IMG/M metagenome (GOLD analysis project Ga0210059, IMG submission 188042) | Ecteinascidia turbinata endosymbiont from Florida, USA - Sample 2 (SPAdes) (version 2) | ecosystem: Host-associated > Tunicates > Ascidians > Unclassified | place: Key West, Florida... | reverse complement strand
CGGGCAACCAACGTGGTCCTTGCGGGCAACCTGATGCCCGCGGGCACCGCGTTAGTGACCCCTGCTCTATGTTGTCCAAAGCTGTGCGTTATTAAAGTCTGATTAGTAAATAGTTTTGCTCTTCTTCCTCGAGATAGAAACCATTTCAGTTCCTGAACGCTGCTGATCTAAGAGATGGACTAACAAGTATAAATAGAATCGTTTTGAATGTACATCAACATTATTTACGTTTCATGTCTAACGCGGAAAGACATAACTTACGTTAGTACTACAAGGATCACGGAGCTTGCTACAGATGCAATTCCGAGTAGCATAAAACCAACCTTGAACCCTGTTACAAAACCTGAAACCCAAAAAAACATTTTTTGCCATAACAATCAGGCCACTGTTGCACAGCGATCTTCTTTTCAAGTTATTTCATTTTTCCCTAGTTGGAAACGTATACTCTCAAAACACCTATCCCAGAGCCACGGGCGTAGGAAGGATTTTATCCAAGGGGGGACAAAAGTGGTGAAATTTGTTTTTTCCCACTCAAAACTAAGAAAAAAAGTTTTTTTGCTAAACATTTCAAAATCAGGGACGGGGCCAGAACCCGCCTGCCCCCCTTTCCGACGCCCATGCGCAGAGCTGTCCAACCATTCTTAGCGAAAGGCCGCAACTCTAGGGTTCTTCGCGAGCCAATGCTTCGTATATCTTGTTATGGTGGTGTATTTGCGTAATAGGCTGAACTTCATGTGGGCCGTACAGTCGTACACACGAACAAAGTAAAAAATAATGAAGTTAGAACAATAAAATCGTAGAAAGCAATGTTGGCGTTTCCCAGGTGACATGATGAGCAATGTGGTTACAACAAAATAATTTATTTCAAGTGACTACTTGTAATTGCCTGAATATATCTTGTGAGACATATATGTTTTAGAACTCCGGCAAGGAAACGCAATAACACTTTTTTACTGTAAGTCGGATGTCCATAGCAAGCCAGCATAATCCATTTACAAGGTTTTGGGTACCTCTTCAATGGAGGAAGGACAAGAAAACGAGTTACACTTCAAATCATTTTTTTAACGCCCGCGCCTCGGGGCTTAGCAAATGTTTCATTTGTTTTACTTTTTTTGGTTAGGTTTGTGCTCCGTGGCGAGATCGATGCACCTCACACAGTACTGTACACACTGCTCACGCTAAGAAGCGACCAAATCTAATGTCCCAATGATAAAACAGGTTGATAAAACCAAGGGAGTGCGCAGCTGTTTGGGGTGCAGTGAAAGGGGTTCGCGGTGACAAAAAGGTTGAGAACCATTGCTCTAGCGTAATCGGTTGGGAAATTATAGCCAAAAATAAGCATTTTTGAAAATTTTGAAAACCAAGTGGGCTCCAGGTTGGACACCCTTAACCTACCTGTTCCTGTCAACAGGAAATAGCATGTGTGAAGCATTTGCAGCACAACCAGTAAATTTTGTAACGTTTATAGTACCTAACTTCACACAAACAAATGAAGAATAGAGTTGTTCTTTTTTTGCAAAATTGCTGCTACTCGTCACCCAAAGCATTTGAAGCTGCTTGGATGTCAATTCTTTGGTATCTCTGCTGTGGTCTGTATGTACGCTCGACTGCCTAGCCTTCGTGCGATGCCAAATTGAAAAACGAAACTAATTCTGAAACTTTGTGATTGATTGCCAACACACTAACATACTTGGGGTCAACACAATGTTATTGTTGTTAGACAATGGCTTATGGCACTTTGATTTTCAATTAAATGTTTGTCATCAAACTGTGGCTTTTTCGGAGAGTTTCACAATTATATTTTGGAATCAACCATTTGGAATCACAAAATTACTTTGATACCCTTATACTTATATAAAATATTTAAAAAATGTTGTTGCTACAAACTGTAAAACTTTTCAAATAACAATGTCAAATTGAACCAGAGGTTTTGCTCCACTCATACTAATACTTATCTTGTTTTTCTATAACGTTCACAATAATCAACGAATGCAAGGATTTAAGCAAACCTTTTAAATATAGACCTACTTTAGCAACACCAGTGAAAGGTTCTTAGATTGACCCACCTGGACATGCAGAAAACATTTCCGCGCGGCATGTGTCACATGAGACGGTGGGGCATTTGCATTTAGGACAGCTGGTTCTCACAGGGCATTTGGTACACTTTGAAGGGTCCAGGATTGACAAAGCAGGGTGATTATTGTCTTTGAAAGAATAAAACCCAAAAGATATACATCTCATGCATTTTAATATATTCAGTTAAACTTTTTTTTCTGAAACCGAATTAAGGAATGATTTTTAAAAAATTATCACTACGTTTGTATAATTTTAAATTTTATCATTAGATCGCCGTTTTGTGCTTTTAACAAAGCGTTTGTGAAAACGATGTTCAACCTTGGTTTGGCCTCTAGAAAATACTACGTTGCATTTATTGCAAGCAACTGTATAAATTGGGAAACGTTCAACATGGCGAAAATTTTCGAATTGCTTGAATTTATGCTTCTTTTTTCAAGCACGTCCTTTACCCTGCTTTAAACGTAAAGTGGAGCGTGTTTCAATGCATATCACGTGTGAGATGGAAACTGTTGCAAGTCAGAGAAGTCTGCTAACCTTGTTTCGCAAAGAGGTTTGCCAAAAAACAAAATTTTGATTCATGCTCAACAGACATGCAACAAGGATTGTTAACTGGACAGTTGGTATGCACCGTTTCGTAATTTCAGTTAACAATTTGTGCACACTTGTGACACGAAAATTGAAATCGCCCTATGTTGGAAAATACAGCCGAGAAATAAATCACGGTGTGAGGTCACGTGAGAGCGCTATGGTCACCTGACAACGTAGGTTCGCGTCGAAAAAGAGGTTTGTTTCGCGAGGTGCGAGAGGGAAAATTATGAAACCAAGGATACGACAGGTAGGAAAGGGTTAATTAGGGCATGTAAGAAGCGAACAAATAATTCAATAAGAAGTTCTCACACTAACACTAAAGCTGAAAAGATGTAAATCTCGGTGTAAACACTGGGAAGATCTTTGAAAGAACCAGATTGCATGAGTTGGGGGCGAACCGCAGACCCAACCCTCGGTGCATTTTATCAAAATTAGAACCTTAACCAAATTTTCATTAAGTTGAAAAAGCTGAAAACATTTAAAGTGTTTGAACTGTGCGATTGCTACTGTGCTTTAGTTTGCGATCTTGTGATTTGTGTGTTGTTACCCAATTTGTTGTATTATCTCCGTCGGTCGCTTGTCCGAAACTAATGAATTTTTCGTATTCCTTGGTTGACGTATCGTACAACGTAATAGAGTTTTTGTCCTGTGGTTCTATTAAACGTAATTGCGCCATATCGACCACAAAAGAATAAATCGGATTCTTTGTACTCAGAATAAACAGTGGCAAAACGTTCCTCAAATTGATAACTAGGTTTTTATCCAGCCAGTCAGCTAACGAACAGGAACGCCAAAACGGAAAAAAAACAGCGAGCCAGGAAATCCCGCAGGTATGGTTTTCAGCTACATTGCAAACAGGAAGTTCATCGAAAGAAACCCTAATTACACAGGAAAACTATGCGATATTTTGGTTATCGCAATCGGGAAATTACCAAATATCCACACCGCCGAACCTATTGGACCAATCAGAAGCGATCTAACATCAAGGTCACGGAGGTTAGGCGTTTCAACCAGTGTTGTAAACGAACCTCATTTCTGAAAGCCAAATTTACCGGTCAAGATAGGCGCAACTGCGAGGGTATTGGTGGTACAGAAAAGTAAACATGACTACATAATTAAATTCACAATTAATTATTTTCATTGGAGATTTAATCAACTCGATTGCTTCAAAGATGACTGGCGGCAAAGATGTCCGTCTTTGCGGAAAAGTTTGTATGGAGTCCCGAAATCGGTCCGAAAAACTTTGACAAGTTTAAGCCCGAAACCCGGCTCGACTTACAACTCTGCTTTCAACCGAGAAACGTCCCCGAGTCAATCAGGCCAACTAAACTTTCACACATTGCATTGTCAAATAATCGGTATTTACAATACAACCTAAATAGCTTACTTCAATAAGTTCAAAAAAGTTTGTGGCACAAAAGCCAAACACTGTTATTTTTGCTCATTTACAAAATGGGATGTTTAAATATCTGGGATAGCGCAAATGTTACTGCCTTGATTATTTCGAGTAAACGAACGCTTCTTTCCGCCACGCCCGCATACTGGGGGGGAGGGCAACCAGCCAATAAATTTTCATAAACATGCTTAGTTGTTAGGCAGAACAACAAGTTACAGTCATTTCCCCCTCAATAAAAAGTACGACAATAAGTTACAATCACATTGCCTCCCGGAGAATATCAGCGGGTTGCGGCTTTGGTTTCCGTCAATGATCCTTGAAATTTTCTAAGTTGTTTTCTTTTTCAGGTATTTGCTTTAGTCAAAATCAAAAAATTTAAAATAATATTTGCTTACTTACCTGAACAAGGGTTTGAACTAAAATACTCGTTTGAGTCAATGAGACCAGGTGCGTATTCATACGCAGCTGCAAACCGAAGCAGGTAGCCGCGCAGTGAAATGGTTGGAGGCCAGGAAGCGCTCTGCTTGATTCGAATCTGACATCTCTCACTATTTACGTTGTAACATAAAGACCGATTTGATGAGTCGGGTAAGGCGAAAATTTCACTCCAGCTTCTGTTGACAACAGAACTTTCGGCCATAATTCGCGTTTCCGAACCTGTGAAAAAACGCATCTTTTGCTCTTAGGAAAACTAATCTCAACTCGGCCTGTCAGCTCTTTTTTAATCCGTCTTGAGTAAAACGGGATCGAAAGTTTTTTTTAACTAAACAAACAAGATAAATATAGCATTTATTTTGAAGAAAGGCTTTCGGTAGGGCTTCACATGGCGCGAAAAAGTTGGGTACATAGAAATATCAGCAGAAAAACATTTTTAAATAACTGTATGATTGATTTAATGATAGTTGTCGCTGGCACAAATTGCGTTTTAACTGAAAAGAGTTTTTTAGCCAAAACATGGGACGTAAAGGTTGATTACCATCTTAATTGAAAACGATGTTTTTTTCTCAATGAACGCAAAAGAGCGTCTTTACGAATTAAGTGTATACTGCGATATTACATCAATAGATTGTTCTTAAATATAATTGATGTTAGTTGAAACAACATTTTGTAAAAAATATCTGATTGCAACAACCTTTTTCTGAACGAACTATCAAGCAGCCATGCTTATCCTGCGTAAAACTGCAGAAAAGTTTATATGACCAATCTAGGGCAGCCGCACTAAAAACTGATTGCAGAGAAAACCTGAAAGAGTACCGTCAGGATGAACCACAATGGCAGTTTGGTATGATGGAATGTGAATTTGGTAATTGATGACGACAAAGTCACTGTCGTGATTTCCTTGGTGATCGTGAAGAATGATGTGGCATTTTGAATGGTAATAACCACCAAGATCCATTTCAAGAAAAGTAGTGTTTTGGAAGTTTAATGCCGACGGATAACACTGAGCTTCAACTCGTTGCTCCATCACCCATCCTGAGAATCGCAAAGAAACATGAATGGAGAAGCAACGATTTACATCACAGATAATTCATGAGCAATGCAGTTGTTTGCTGTTTATATCCATATATTACTTGTTTTCTGCAATTGAATGAGAAAAAACAGCTTTCCAACCAGAGCGGCTCACAAACTATTCCGTTGCAAGTCAGTGAGATATATTTTGACAAATTCAAAAAGAGTTGCATTTGGCATATAGAAGTTGAAAGGTTTTTATAATGTTTTTCTTACCTATAAGATAAACCAAGAAAACTTCCACGAATCTCATCTGTTGAAACCTTTCAAAAATGCTTCCAGTTTGTGGCCCCAAATATGGTAAGATCGAAGGACTGATGTGAAGTTGTATTTTGTTTCCTGTAATTCAAACTGAAATAGGTAATTCACAAAAATGCAAAACTGTGCGGTAACAGCAATTTTTTACGTTACCACAGATGCGGTTAGAAACACAGTTCATTCATGTTTAGCTTGAACAAATAACTATCCCCACCTTCTGGCCCTGAGTCGAGATAACACAGTGCTGTTGGACTGGAAATGACGGCAAGTATCAACTGATTTGACTTCTGCAATATTATTCGCTGCAAGTACCAACTAGCAGTTTTTTTGAAAGGTAGTTTGATAGAATTTGAAAGTGTAGTGTATCCAAAGTACAACTGTAGCAAAGCGGGAGGCAGTTTTAAACACAGAACATCGAAAAAAGTGAAACAAACCTGCAGGAGTGTTGAAAAAAAATCTGCAACGTTTGTTTTTATTGAAGTTTGCTCATATCTAATATGCAATTAAGTTCTTGTTGATTGTTCATTTGTGCACAATACACGCACGTTCCCACAAAGTGAATATCCTTATAACAGATTGCAAATGAACAGTTCAGTTTTTGCTAACATTGTTTATCTAGTGAGCAATAAATAACCAACATGAAGAAATCCACTAGCTAAGTAAATCAGTCATGCAACACTACCCTTGTGTTTGTATTTCAGGAGGTAATATGTACAGCCATGGGTGGCGGAACCTTTTTCAAAGTGGGAGGAGACACAAGTGCACGTCAAAAAATATAGAACGTTTTTGCGTTTTAAATTGGTAACTTTGACGTCAAAAATGTTGAAATATGACGTCATTATCTATACAGCATATGAAGGTCTAATTTACACTATCTTAAACAAAATTACACCACTATGAAGACGTATCGGTGAACCATCTGAAATTCAAATAGGTTGTTACAGGGGCGACCCAGGTCAGCAGGGTCACTCGGGCTCATCATACAATTTATTCTGACTGAATGAAACCGTTCGACTCATTTCAACTATAATTATCACTTGGTCAGGGGAAAACATACCATTTACAAAATGTGTAGCCTTACGACAGCAGTACGATTTGAAGAAATGCAAACACACCAGATGTTGTTTGAATTTATGTTTGTCTAGGTCAGGAGTTCCCAAACTGGAGTACATGTACCCATGGGGTACATTTGCCTATTTGAAGTGGTACTATTAGGTTTAGCAACAGAAGGGAAAAAACATGTTTACATATTATTGATTTCAAATTATTTACACATATATCAGTGAATATTAGTTTCAAAATCAGTATGTCCTTATTGGTAAACGTACTTTTATTATTTTCCTCAGCCTTTTTGTCATAAAAAATTTTAGAGCTACATGCTCATCTGTCAAAATGCTGAAGGGGTGCATGGCCAGAGAATGTTTGGGAACCCCTGGTCTAGGTGCTGCAGAACGAATTTTATAGTGGGGTCCGATCTATGCGTAGACTACCGTGGTACACCATGGTTCATTGATTGTGTCACATCATCAGGGATCATTCAACCTTGGAAAGACGTTCATGCATACCTTCTAATAAGGTTGAAATTCTAAAACGCGCCAAGATATGCTGGTCCTTAACATGTTAGAAACCGTTGAAAATACGGGGCTTTCCAGGCTTACTCATTCACCCACAAGTTTATTCGACAGAAATTTCAGCAGTCGATGTGTCTTTGATCCTTTCGCAGCTTATTTGTGAGAAACGAACTACAAGGTTCAAAGCTTTAAGACTAGATTCAGACCATAACGAAAGTCAAATTTGTTATAAATGTATGACACTAAGACCAGACCAGCTTCCTAAGCGCGTAGTGAAAACGTTCAGGATCAAAAGAGACTGAAAGACAAATTCTGTTGCTGTTGAATCTCATTTGCAAAAATTTTGTTGTTTGGGAAGTTTTATGTTATTCGTGATTTGATAGTGGCAATAAAAGAAAACCCTTAGAAAATATTAAGACAAAACAAAAGGGCACCTTTGCATAAAATTAGAGGTGAGGAAAGGTTTAAACCAGTGGTGCTCAAACGTTTTGGCTCGTGGGCCACATTTGTCTTTCAGAAACCCTTCGCGGGCCACAAGAATTAATAATCTCAATAAAAATTTTCTAAACAATCCTCTTAAATGATTAAAGTGTTAAGTTTTCTTTCCAATGAAAATTACTTCGCGGGCCACTCCGGAGGGCCTTGCGGGCCACGGTTTGAGCACCACTGGTTTGAACGATCGGTTGTATGGTTTGAAGACTTCACACAATCTGTACAGCATTCGTTGAGGTATAATGCATTTTTATATTTTTCTTTATGATTTTCTATCCAGTGGTGGATTTAAAGGGAGCGAGAGAGGCACTTGCTTCGCCCTTCCCCTTTTTAGGTCCACCAGTCGAAGTGTTTCGCTCGAAAATATTCCTCAATTTTGGTTGAAAACTTTGTATCCACTCATAAAATATACTCCAAGTCCAAAGCAGATCATGAGCACGTACTCTGCTTTCGAAAGGACCCCCAAAAGCCAATGCAATGTGTAAGTACTCTGCTTTTAAAGGGTCCCCCAATAGCAACTGTAATGTGTAAGAACTCTGCATTCAAAATGCCCCCAACAGTAACTACAGTGTGTAGGTACTCTGCTTTCTTAGGGACTCCCACCACTGTAATATGCAAGAACTCTGTTTTCAAAAGGACCCACCAGCGGCTCTAATGTGTAAATAAGGAAAAGCTTCAAACCAACTTCAATACCATGAAAACTGTGAGTTAAATTTGTTCCAAAACGTTATGAAAAGACCCTATCAAGTAAGAGGAAAAACTTTTACCAAATGATAATTTTTTTCACTATAGGAGAACGAAGCTTCTCATAATAGTGTGGACGACTGTGAAAAAGAGCCTCTGGTTTTAGAGCACATGTAATGCATATGAAATCCCAAGAGTCTTGTTGTATTCATGCATAGACCTGTTTTGCACTCCATTAATCTGAATCAAATTCAATTTGTCTTTTTTATTAATAGTTGATTGTAAATTGCAGTCTAAGAATCTTTATTTGATACTGCATTTTTAGTCAATGACACACTGGTAAATTTTTACAAACCGTACACAGAGTGCTCCAAAAGTTTGCCGCTAAATTTCCTGGGAAAACTAACACTAAACGTATCCTTGGTTGACCCGCATATCCCCTTCATAGACTTGATCAAAAGGTCTTAAAACGGTTGGCTGAGTTTGATGGCATCATCAGAGGGTCCCTCTTTTCAGCCTCGCCTCGGGCCCCCCAACCCTAAGTCAACCGCTGGTTTTATCGACTTTTTCATTTGCCAAAGATAATAAATAATACAACTCTTTAGCTCGAATTTCGTTTTCGGTTATATCTTGATAAAACGGTGCGTTTTGCAAATTGGACATTGAACATATCTTACGAAGATTCTTGCCTCGCTGGTATAAGATCAGACAAGAAGTATACAGCTATCTACAGCAGGTGTTACGTGGCATAATGCTTCATCATTCGTTTGCAGGGTTTTGTTGAGGTGAGGAAGGCGCATTCTTCTACTTGATTTAAAGAATTTGATTGCAATGCTAACAAGATGACAGTATCTTGTTTCATTTGGACAACTCACATTTTTAGGTATCGACTGGTGTTCGTACTTTTCCCGTCGTTTAGCAGTTGTGGAGAAAAGTGAAAATGTTTTTTACGTAACCTACAAAAGATAGCTTACATTCAAAAGTCTCTGAACTTAAAGCTAAACGATATTGACACTCTTCTACGATCGTAACCTTGTAGAAAAGTAACTGACCGGCCTAATTCTGTGGGTAATTCACAGCTTTTCTGTAGCCCTGTTCAGCAACATCTGAGCAACATCAGTTTGTAACTTCAAACCTACACTCACACAAGCCTTAAATTGCCGTGGATAGGACTTCTGACAAAAGCAGAACCGCAGCATTGTAAACGCGCCTGTCATAACTTTCTGCTTCTCTGTCCCTAACTTTCCTAGCATAAAGAAAAAATGTTCCGCACTGCTGAACATAGCAGTACCGTACGCTGACTCTCAGGAGATCTGAAAATAGCCTCAAGCGTTACAAAAAGCATATTGTACCCGGAGCCATCCAACCAGGAGCCATCCATTGTTTCAAAGCGCTTTGAGCGACTAAATATCAAGCCAATTTGCTGGCGTTTGCTGATAGTCTGCGCGTGTTAAAATTTTTAAAAAGAATTATTGCGATTTATTGGAGAGGGTGCTTACTTCAATCTTTTTGTTTGAGATCGTGGCGTACACAAGCGTGCCTAAGACAATAAGAGATTTTATTTTTTAATCTGCAGAAAAAACAATTAGCTCGGAATCACGTCTTTGGAGAAACTCACGAAGCAGTAAAAGATTCCGTAAACAATTTTGAACCATAACTATTGATGTTCCTCCTATCAGAAAATCAAAAAGCATGTATGAATTCGAAGTTTTCGAAAACAATGCATTTTTCTGATGAATGCTTTGTTTTTTTTGAGCAATTATTAATAATTTTTAAAGCATTCGAGAGGACGCTTCCCAGATTGCATTTTCAAAGCTTTTTGTGCGTCGAAATCCAACAAGTCTTCCACCTAATCCATCAAAGAAAATAAATTCATACACTGGAATATTTGGGTTAAACATTGCTTTGTCTCTTTACCTTTGAGGCCCAGTTATTCGTTTATTTTGGCTCAACATCACCTTTTTAACTAACAAATTGTTGGAGGTTCGTAACTCACGAATCGTAAGAGGTATACAGATAACGAAAACATCTGTGAAAAGCGATTTGCACAAAAGTCTAGACCAAATGAAAAGGAAGCACCTTCGCGTTTGAAATTTGAGAAAAATTGTGTTTTTATCTTCTTTATTTTATCAAAGTTTTCACTTTTGCAAAATTTTGCTCCATGCTTTATCGCTTTTCCAACCATTTACTGACTCCAATATGTTTTCTACAACAATGTAAGAAAGACCTTTGCTGACAGCGTATTGTCTATGTTCCGAGAACTCTCGGAATGCACATCTGACCCTGGGGTGAAGTGACGGCTGTTCTAAATGACTATAGCTTGATCTGCTGCTCTAAAACCTAAAGATTGGCAAACTGGTGATCATCTCCATACGCAGAACGGAAGACAGGAGTGAATGCACCAACTACCCGAATGGGATTTTTTTACAATGCTTTGGAAGCAGCTATCTGGATGTTTGTTCAGACTTTTCTTATGTGAATGTGATCCAGAATTTCTATAGGCTAGGATCATTGCCCTACGTTGGCCTACATTAGCTTATACAGTCGGTTAGCTTAGTTAAGCTCTAGCCTAGTGGTTTACCTTTTGTTGGCTTGGTAGACTAACAGCACCAACTTTGGCCGAAGACTTTAGGCAAGTCCTGCTCCTTCTGCAAGTCGGTTTAGCCCACATTGTTATTATTCTACGTATTGTAGACTGCATAGCATATGCTAGTGTTTGTCTGTTTGGGAGTACACCCTAAAGTTTTGCCCCCTGCAGCCCAAACAATGAAGTTGAAGCAGACTTTCTGTGTAAATTGCAAACTATAACCAAAACCACATCAGCAAAATTAAACCTTTGCTTGTCCTGCATCCATTTCATAAGAACCTGATGTGGATTCTCCAAAACAGCGACAGGGCGCCTACTTCCACAACGTGTAGCCGGAAAAAGGTTTTATTTTTTTGACTTAGTTTTTCGCTTTGAAGCTTTGCAAAATAGTGCAAGGGACTTGTATCAACGTTTCATGTAAATTCCTGATAGATGTAGCAGGCACGCCCTGATTGGTAGGCTCACAAAGAGGCCTACCCACAACAACACCCTACACATTACACGATTTCCCCCTGGATTCCAAAAAAAAGAAGTGAGGCCAAAATTTTGTTTTGCAAAGACCGCCGCATGTGTGACATTTCTTGCGAAGGACGAATTTACCCAACGTACACAATTTACGCACCAGAGCTCTTTCAAAAATTACACTACATGTTTTGTATAAACAAAAATATATACGTCACAGTCAAGACACACACACGCAAAAGTAATATCGGAAGGTGGTCTTGGATGTACCTTTTCTAACAATGTCTACGATGTTGATGCAGCTCCTCCAGTTCGTGAGCTATGATCAAACAGGTGTTCATATACCCAATATACTGGCTCACCTGATCTCAAATGTTATTTCATGCACCGTTTTTCCAAAAAATATGCTGCATATTAGAGCCTGTGCAAAATGTTTCAGCATAATGAAGCTGACCGTAGTCTTAAAATTTTTTTTTAACTTTTAAAACTTTCTGAAAGGAACGCGCAACCTGACTTTGAGTATGAGTATTATCTGGGTGTACATCCACGGTTATTGGAGAAAAACAGTATCCTTTATACATCACGCCCGGGAAGTTTTCATCGTTACGGATGATTTCACTTAATTTCTCAATCTGATCAAATTACAAAACTTTTTGGATTTTATCAACACTAAAGAAGCCTTCAAAAAACTATACATTTTTATTTTGAGACGTTTCGGATTATTCTTAATCCATCTTCAGTCAAAAAATAAAGCAACACTTGGCAATGCTAGCAATTCAAAACCAATAGACTCTGTGACGCAAGAAATAACAGTGTGACACAAAAGACGTCAAAAGCAAAACCAAGACCGCCAACCCTGTCAAATTCGCTAACAGTGAAAGCAGGACCAACAGGTATGCAGAAAGTGCTAAAACAAAACCTACATAAGATCGTAATTTACGTAAATAAGCCAAGACCAGCAGCAAAAGACCGTTCATAGAGTACTGCAAGCGAAGGATGCAAAAATTTTGTTTAACATTTTCAAGTTCAATTTTGTTTAACATTTTCAAGTTTTTGGATTTTATCTTTCTTTCACGAGTTACCAACAACATTAATGATGATGAACGTGTATTTAGAAGTGATCAAGCACTGAAAAAGTGTTTTGAATGCAAATAACTTGCGTTAGCACAATACAAATTTCATGCAAATGTTTGGCAGCATGTGGACCCAATTTACAGCTTTTGACCCGAGTGAGAGAATACCATTGTCGCATTTACTCTTTCCAGGCTTAAGCGGACTTCAAGACACGAAAGTTCTCTCCTAAAGTTCTCGGAGACAACTTCTCCGTTGTTTCGTTGGGCCACTAGAGCAAGTTTTGTCTTCATGGCATGTGGTTCCATACCTTGGCTGTAGCCGAAAGAATTTTCGAGAAGGAAAATGCTTTCTTTACTTGCATTTCTGTGGATGTCGGCATATATTAAAAGCAAAGCCACGTTTGCGTCATGCTGACAGAATGACGTTCACATGAAGGCGCTAGTCATAGCTGTTCTCACGCATGACACCAGACCAAGTCAACGAGTGTGATTGGTTGACCTGGGTCTCTCGCTTTCTGCTGCAAGTGTGATTTTCAGTTCAGGGCAAATCAAGTGTTCTGCCTGCAAAGCCATTACCTCATGTCGAATTCTTTCGAGAATGCACGTTTCGTACAATGACATAAATAAGCGGAAATGTACATGTGTCCCAATCCTCAACAATGTTGGCAATGTGCCTGAAGTCACAAGACCATAGCAGACTGCTTGTGTCAGTGTTCAAAGTTACATCATCATTTATGCTATGGCTTGTGATGAAAAATATTCCTGGTTTTGCGATGAAACAGTTTCAACTGGTTTTGTCTCGTCAGTGGAAATTTTGGAGTGCGGTGTCAGTTGCGAAATTCGTGAAGTCGCAACTGTAGAGCAAATGGAGGGTCCATGAAATATATGGGCAGGTTTTGCTGGATACACACATAAGAAAATCTCCCAGAGGTTGGCTGTGGACCAGTTGGCCTGATTGCATCTCGAACCTGGCTGGGATGCACTTCAGTGTGGAGCCAGTGGTATTATTCAAAGATTGCCGAAAACAGCGAGATGTATCAAAATGACATGATGCCATAATTCCGCAACCCTACCGAGACGAAATGCAAGTTTGAAAATAAGTAGCAAAAAAACATTTTTTTAAACAAAAACGGCTTCGTAAATTAATAGGAAAGATGTTTTCGCTAAGGAAGTCCGCTTATTGATATTTTCGCCAAATTCGCAACCTCTTGCTTGTTTTCGCTGTGGAATAAGATGCTTGCCGAAACCGAGAAAATTTCTCAGACAGTGTCATTGATACCAAACTGTCACCTGAGGAAGGCAAATTATGTGCTTGTCATTGTCACGGAGGTGACTAATTAACCCTGCACAGTCTCGGGACTTTGCGACACAGTGTTGTCAGCAAATGTTAGACTAATGATTTTTGTTCGGTTTTAGAGGTCAACAAAAGGTTTACGGCGATCATCCTCATACTGCAGCGACCGGTGTTTCAAACTGTATTTCCTCTTGAAATGAACCACATCAGCTGTTGCTCGGCTGTTCATCACCTTGGTTCCGACATGCTTTCCTTTTCTGACCGTAAACGAAATACCTTCAAGCAAATATTAGTTTTGATTCATAAGTGTTGCTGTTGAAATAACACAAAAAATCGTTTTAAATTAAGGTTCCTGTATGTAATGGTGTGTAATGTTTAATCTGAAAAGATTCATGTGTTCCTCTTTAACTACTTTGCTTTCAGATAAAAGTGGGAATATTATACCGTAATCAAATACCTTTGTCTTGAAACATCTTAGTTTTAATACTCGATTCAGCTTCTCCACTGTTGTGCAGCAACAAATGGCGATTATATCGATAATAACCCAGTAACACGATCAAATATTCAGTAGCAATGTATTCGTGAGCAGTAAGTAATTATTTTTAAATCCTTCAAAGCTGTCACAAACTTTTTCGTAAAAAAAGAGTAGCGCTTGTGGTTAATACAGTACTCCAATAGCTTAGAAACACCTGTTTGTGAAAGCGTTTTGCTTTACAGTGCGCAAAATTAAAGGGGTTTCAGAGTAAAGATCTTGATGGAAATTGCATTTTGAGTTGGTGGAATGGCTAAGCACTTTCTTGCATGAATTGCTCCAAGCTACAGAACTGCGTGTGATATTTTACTGTGTACAATGAAAATAAACAAATATTGGCTGAAGATTGAATTCTACTTAATTTTAACATTTCAAGCAATTCGTGTGATCTTTCAGGAAAGGGTTGTTTAGAAGGTGAAGGTGTAGTTGAGATAGTATGGAAAAGAATGAAACATGAGAAAGTTTACGAAAGCATACAAAAGTTTCATGAAACTGATGTTATTTAAAAAAGTCTGTAGGTAAGTTTTCATGCGTGTCACTTGCAGTCGCCCCCAAAAGTGTTTCAAACCATATAAGTCGACGTTCTAACCACCAGAGTCTTGTTTTATGTTTTTTAATTAATGCAGAACGTTTTTAATTAGTATAAAAACAAAAGCTTGGCTCAAAATTGGCTGTGTATGCAGTCACAGCGTTGTAAGCGGCATCTTTAATCGTGGCTGCTTTGCTTCGTCACCTTTGTGGGTTGCTGTAAAATTAATATGAGCTACGTTAGTATACTTTTGGAATTGATGTCAAAGTTCTGCGACAAATAATTTAATATTGAACACATGATTTTTGATTGATTATGATTACTGTACGAAGAAAAGTGACAGTAATCAATTTATTTGAATTTTTCACCCAAAATCGATGAACAATTTCCAAACAAAATTTGCGTCCAGATACATTTTTACGATCGTTGAGGACCATGCCAGTCGTTTACATTTAATTGAAATGTTTGGTATGGTATTTACTGTTTTGAAAAATTTAGTGATTGCTTTCGAAAAGGTCAAATAACGCGTGCATTTCGACACTCGCGAATAGATCAATGAGGTAATCTTTTTGAAATGAAAATATTGTTGCCTAAAGTTTGAAACACCCTTAATTGTGAAGGTTCCGGCAAAGCTGGGAAATTAAAAAATTTAGCTTCTGAAATGTAAGCGTATGTAAACCATTCTTTTGCTACAATTTCTCCTACAATTGTTGTACTATATTCGTCATGAATAAAAAATTGGACTGTATCAAATTTGACACTGGTTTTTGTTTGTTTAAAACAGAAAAAATCAATTGCAATTGAATTGTTTCGCCAATATCTATTTCAAAGACACTTGACTAAAAATATCATCACAATTCCTGAATCTTGAAGTGTAGCATCGATGTGAGCATTTTTTGGAAAGATATTGTATATTAAAGCAAATTTCCTTGTATAAAATATGTTGGACCTTTGATGTACGTCACAAAGAATTTTGTGTTTTGGAAAATACTGACAAAATTAAGCAAGCCAAAAACCAATTCATTCTTTCAAAACTTGAAATTCACCAAGTGTCAACTTACCCTAAGCCAGTGCTGATCAAAATGCACAAAATAATTGCTGCTCCAACTAAAGAAAACCCAACACTCAAAACAGTTTCAAGACCTGCGAAAAAATGATATTTAACCTGCTTATGTTACAAAAATATGTTAACATAACCTATTCGTGTCAACATCTTACCCTCACGCAAAATTGAAACGTTTATGGTCCCAGCTTGTACATAAAAGTAATCTGCTTACACCCATGTTGTATTTTACACTAAATTTTTTCCATAAATGCATAGCCCGTGAAAACCGTACATTCAGACTAAAACTGACCTTATGAATGTAGCAAATAAACGTTGATTTAAAATTTCAAATACACCTTAAAATTAAATTTCAACTGCGTGAATATGACGACAGGTGCCATTGTACAATGGCAGCGAGATATAACACCTTCACACGGATTCCTATTGCGATAGAAGGAGTGTAACACCAGGCAGCTTTGTTAATTTTGTTTGCCATGCAATGAAAAATTGTCGAGGATAGAGAAAAATACAATTAGAAATCATTTAGCAAATTCTTAAAATATGAAAAATCCCAATCCACCCGAACTGATCAGCTGCGTTATCAAGGTGCCGACAATGTTTGCACATTAACCGTAAGCACCTACGTTCGTCTGGATGTGGAGGTATTACTGATTTAAAGCACGATTTCATTAAGCATTTTTGTTGCTATTGGACAGAGAACAAAAAATACTTTCGGTGGTTGCTGCATTAAAACAACAAACAAAAATTTTTGTACAAATAGTGCGTCATCGTCTTTACATGGCTCTAATGTTTTCCGCAAACCAAGGTCGCAATCCGATTCACAAAACATGAATTGCTAATATTTTTAGTATGCTTCTGCGAGAAAACCTCACCTGAGCATTCGGTAGTGAAGCGTGACGAGCACGAGTCACATAACGAGCAAGCTTCGCATTCGATGCACGGTTTCTCGGGTGCACATTCCAAACACGAGGCTGGTTTCATTGAAGTGGTGGGAACCTTAGGTACTAAACATGATCGTATTTTTCAATATCAACTATAAAATACCAATAAACGCACCGTTGACGTCACTGCATTCCGACTTCTGTGCAGTTATTGCAATCAATAAAAACTTACAAATGAGGCGAAAAGCAATCAAACAAATCACATGCTTAGTCCTCGAACGACTCCAAAAGTTTTGTTCACTCTGCGGTTACACTTATTGTTGCTTTTCGCAAGGAAGACTTCTTGAAAGCTGTTGGCACTTACGGACCAATTGGACCATAGTGGGGCAGCAGATGTGTTTTTTCTAAGCGACAGTTGACAAAAATTTTGGTTAACCTAAAACATCCAGAATAGTTGGACTAGGCGTGGAGCTAAAAATGAGCTACAGTAGATGGAAGGTTTCCAGGTGGACGCTTAACTGCAAACAAGCGAACATCGTTGGGAAAGCGTGATGGAAAAATTTATTAAGCACATAATTGAAAATCTCTTGAAACTCCAGTAGTTGAATTCTGTTCCGACGTATTGAAATATTTGTCGGTGCATGAAGTGTTTGCTTCTACCGCAAGAACAGCGCAGTCTTTTTTTCGTTTGTGAGTCTTGCGTATGAAATACAATGTATCAGTTCATAGCAGTAGATTTGGAGATTAGTGGAGCAGACTGCATCAAGAATCTCTACGTGCGAGCTTGGTTTGAAAGGAACATTTCTTGTATCTTTGAGGTGTTAATTTCGGTCACTTATTTAAGTAATTATTAATTTAATTAATTTCGGTAACATATTTAATTAATTATTAATTTATTTAATTTCGGGCGCTTATTTAATTAATTAACATCTAATTTCGGTTTGAACACCTACTTAATTTAATTAATTTTTTAACATCTAATTAATTTATTAACATCCAAATAATTTATTATTGAATTAACATCTAATTAAAATTAATTAGTTAACATCTAATTTCGGTCACTTAGGAAACCTATCCGCAACGAAGTGCAATTGGACCCCTAATTCGGAGTGAAATTTGAAGTGAATCGTACAGTGCGAAGGACGGACGGGTACAAATACGGTCGTGGCTGTATACATACTTGCAGCAATGACTAGTACTGATAGCCTAGTTATGCCTTTTTTCTAAGCTATCAGTGACGCGAGTTATGTTCGATGAGTACGCAAAGCATTTCTTAAAAGTAGCGTACCGTGGTACAGTACTCGTGACACTCATCGACTTAACATGTCGAAATATCTCAAAGCTGTTAGTCTATGTTTTGCCTTGGCTTTCTCGCAAACGTACGCTTAGCATTTGTTCGCAGTTTGCTTTTGTGACGCTGGCGCATAGTAAGCCAGAGAGATATTTTTATTGGCGTCTTTTGAAGTAAAACCGAGACATGCTCAGATGTCAGGGCATTGTACATAACCTTTTGTGAGAAACGTTAATGGGTAAAAGCCTTCCGTTCTGATCTACATTTTGAAATAGTAGATTCCATTTTGAGTGACAAAACACTAACGCTCGGTTTCGCTAGCTCTAACCACTGTTGAACAAATTAAGTTATTTCTAGCTGGTGAGTACAAAGTGAAAACATCAAAGGAAGGAGCGCGCTAAAAATGATGTTTCAAGCGATTACCAAATGATGCGATTTTTATGACAGGAGACGCTCAAAATTGTTGAAACTCTTGAAAAAAATACTTTGCCACGATTTTTCAAACTTTTTTGTGGAATATCAGTCCTTTGTTTATTTCGGAAGAAAGTGAAATAAATAAGGACTCACGTTTATTTAATTTCCCTGAAATTTCCCAGTGGACATTTATAATTATAAAGTGCTAAAGAACTTAAAATTCGGCATTGCCGCTTGTCGACAAAAATCGGCAGTCAAGCTTTGATCTAAGTCGGATCTCCGCTGCATTTTCCAAGAAATTTTTTCAAATGGAAAAAAGTATTAGCATGCTTGATTATAATTGCCCATCGATAAGTGTGCTAATGATTGTTTTTATTCATAGGCAAATAGCACTCAGTTACCTCCAACACCACTAAATTACAACAAATAACACTCAATTGACAAAAACAGCACTCATTTACCAGAAACACCACTCAATGACTGCAAACAGCACTCAATTACCAGAGCAAATATTTTGAGCATCCGTCGTAGAATCTTTCGGAGGGGACAGAACTTGGTAAACAACTGTAAACTTCCGAAAGTCACCCTGTATTTGAAAAGTTGGAGGCCAAGCAAAACTTGCCTTGATATTAGCCGGACATCGCGTTTGGAAAGCAGCTGGGCATTTTTTTATGAACAGGGTTAGACGCTTTGCGAATATTCCTCTCCCGGTCTGGAAACGCGCGTCACTCGGTATGTAAATGGAACTGCCTGTTGCGAATATCAAATCACAAAACGTGGTTATGTTTGGAACAAAAAGACGGTTCAGTTCACTTTAGGCAAAACATAATTTTTTTTTCTGGTACGCTTTCAGTATGAAAAATGCTTGTGTACAGGGTGTTTCACTATTGTTGAAACAAAGCGGCAGCTTCTAAAACCTTTATTGATGACCTTATTCATTTTTCTCTTTCCAGATTTTCATAGGGAAATAGTTACCTTTCTATATATTAAGCAAAAAATAGTCTAATGATGCCTTGGTCGATGGAGCAGAAGATCTTTTGTGTAAAGACATATTACGAAACGAAGTCTTTCCAGATTGTTCAAGCAAGGTTCAGAAGGAAGTTCAGCTTCAACAAAT
>Ga0210059_1005803_pt1 | contig 19822 bp, 10 predicted proteins | sample Ectturendosymbi2_FD_188042 | JGI IMG/M metagenome (GOLD analysis project Ga0210059, IMG submission 188042) | Ecteinascidia turbinata endosymbiont from Florida, USA - Sample 2 (SPAdes) (version 2) | ecosystem: Host-associated > Tunicates > Ascidians > Unclassified | place: Key West, Florida... | reverse complement strand
ACTATAGCTGCAAACGATCATCCATAGATTCACCTATCACGTCCTGCAACAGAAAAGACATTCGTTAAAAAATGGGTTTTTTATCGAACAAAATATGGGTACGCATCTTTTTGGGTCACCCTGCACATTAATAACTACAGTGGAGTCTAGAGTCAAACATGAGAACATCGTAACGTTGAAACACTATATGTAGAATGGATTGAGCATAATAAACCAAGTATTGTAAAACCACGTCACTTGATTTACCACGCCTGTCCTACATAATATTCAACCGTCAAGTACTGGGTAAAACAACATTGTTTTGGCAGAAATCGCAACAAACCCATGATTATTACAGAATTGCAACTAAACTTGCAAAAACATATCAATATCTGTTGTTGTAGTTCCAATAAAATACTGATAGAGAGAAAGAACTGTGTTGCAAGAAAAGTTTGACCCAACAATAAATTTTGACCTAATGATAAATTTTGACTTTGTTTGGTCTAATAACTTGGGGTTTCCTTATGGTATGAGCGTGAAATTTGGTTTGTGGACGTTTCATAAGCTTTGATAAAGGCAGAAAAATTTTGACTTTTGGTTGTATTGTGACGCAGACCGTTGCTCTAGCAACCACATATTTTATGAACCAAACAAACACAACCCAATCAGCGGACACAGGGCTTATTTGTGCCGTTTTTGTGTTATCATTTTCCAAGCAATACAAGATATAGTGTTTTAATCCTCTACGCCAGTGGTTCCCAACCGGGGTGCCGAGGTACCCTAGGGTGCCATTTACGATACTGAGGGGTGCCTCGAGCAATGCGTTTTTCAATACATCCATAAAAAATACAATGTCAAAATGTCATCAAACCTTAAAACAAATTGCTATGAGCTCTCCACTGGGTGCCGCAAATTATATTTTTCTTCTGTAGGGTGCCGCAAGCCTGAAAAGGTTGGGAAACATTGCTCTATGCTATAGGCTGATGGTAAACAGCATGAAGACAAGTTTTGCACAGCACAGTTATTTTCGTAGCACCCTCAGATAACCATAGGAAGTTAACCCAATGTCGACACATTTTTCCAAGTAAAGCTCGTGATAAACTGTTCTAGCTGATTTAACTAACATATAGAGCAAGGTCTCCAAATTACGGTCGGTGGGCCAAATCCGGCCTGCGACGAAATTTTGTCAATAATGAAAAAATAATATATTTACGAAGAATTTATTGATTTGGCAAAATTTAACATATCCCAAAATAACCACATTACGTAAGATGCCCGGCCCTCGGACTGTTGTGTTAACAGCTTATGTTACAAAAAGGTTTGGAGACCCTCGATATCCTATAGATATAGAGCTTCAACAAGGAATCTCTGTTTGCAGGAAATCTAGTTAAAAACAACCAAACATAGGATCCAATACTGCTTTTCATCGGTGTTTTGTAGTGTCTGGCGGTCTTGCTTTGTTGCGAGCGTTTTGTCAGTGAAAAATTGTACATCAATTAAGTACCGTTTTTTTATTTTTCATTCTTTTTTTGTAACCGCTTTCATACAGACGGCTTGCATGTCTCTCACGCCCAGATGCACAGTATTGTCGTGTTGTTACTGAACTGATAAGAGTCTAGAGTAGACATTTGTATTTCCGCTCGTTTCCAGGTAAATTGTGTGTGAAGTTATGCCTCTGCGCAGTTCCGCAAATTTTTAGTTAATGTTAAGTCGTCATAGAAAAGAGTTGCGCGGGGCCCTAGGCCATGGCCTATGCGTAAATCCGTCACTGCTTAAATGGCGTCCTGAAAGTGGCTGCTGTACAAGTTTGATCCCTGATATTGATACACCAGTGAAACCTAAAAGGTGCCAGGTTTTAGGCGTAAGCCCAAATCTCTAACATTTAATGGCAATTGCTTCTTTGCGCCCTAAATATAATTATGCAGCAGTGAGTAGTTATCAAAACACTGAACGCTTGAACATTGAGGAAATGTAATGTTAGTCAGCAGTTTCATTACAAACGCGTTTCGTTTGATGGAACCAGGGATATCCAGAAACTCCAGGGATATCTAGGTGTTTCTAGATATCCCTGGATGGAACCATACTGTTAGTACATTGTCACAAGCTGTATGTTTTGCGTAAAATTTTGTGCATTTCCAAGGTAGAAGAAAAATTCAAGTTTCCACTGGTTTGCACCAATGTGGTGCCAGTTCTAGGTGGTCAGGATTACTGCGCTTAGCTGCAGACGAGTAGAGGTGTTCGAAACGGAAATTTGACAGAAACCCGTTGGGTTTTTCCGAAATATGTCATTTCGGTTTATGTTTTAAACATTGTGTTTTCGCTTCGGTAGGTTTCAAAGTCATTAATGACAAATAATGTTAGTATATCGTATAATTGAACAGACTTTTCGCAAGAAACGTTATGTTGTTGCAGAGTTTCGAAAAGGTTGCTCCTTAAATGTGCTAATAATCATTTTCAGATAAGCTTGAAATTTTTGCATTGAAGTTATGAAAACAGTTGGAAGTTGACATTACTTATAACCAGGGTGCTATGCAATGATTCATTGGTCCGGCCCGCTTGAGATTAAATATGCCTGAAGTGGCCCCGGAACTGAAACGAGTTTGACACCCCTGCTTTAGACCCTTAAAGGCCGAAGTACTTGGTAAAGAAGTTTAAAATTTTTGTAACTCATGCGCGCGTGGCAAATCGCTCTGTATCGACGCTGCTTTGAACACATTTTACAGTCAACCATTCTCGATTACCTTGAAGCAGTTGGAGAAGGTTAATTTAAATTCCCAAACATTCGTTCATAAAATTATTCGTCAATGATGAACAAGGGCAAGATCCACATAACGTTACCCATGCAAACAACACATTTCTACGGTGAGACGCTGTGGCAACTAACAAGTATGCACTTCCTGGCAGGTGGTACCCATAACATCTCGCACGCGTGGAGACAGCAGTGAAGCTTATGGAGAGCAAGATGATATTTTGATCGTCAAATTGAGAAAAGGCCAATCACTTAAGTTTAAAGCTTTTGCCAAGAAAGGCTTTGGTAAGTTTTTAACTTGGAACAATGAAATTGAGGTTTCTACCAATAGACTCAGCGTAATGTTACGAAGTCAGACAACCTCGACACAATAGGTTTGTAGTAGCGGAAAGAAAATTGACTTCAGCTTCTTCAACGCGGGTTGAAGTTTTATTTTTAATAGTACAGTAGGACTTGTCTAATTCGTCATCGTTTGATTCGTCAGTTGGCGTAATTCGTTACTTTTTCGTCGGTCCTGGCAGAATTCCTACCTTTTGTGTACATTTCTATTCGTCAATTTGCGCAATTCGTCACCTCTTTTTATCCCTTAGAAGCGTTTTGTTCGGCTAATACGTCATTTGCAGTTTGGCCTTTGATGTCTAAGCAGCTAGTACGTGTGGGAATTCAAACAAATTAAGGATCTTTATCTGAGAATTGTTGCACCTAGCAATTTGTTTATCGAATTTATACACGAGGTGCGAAGCGCGACACGACTCCAAATCGAAAAAACGCGGGAAGTCTTTGCAGTTTGTTAAAGATGTAAAAGGTGCTAGATTGAATGGAGAAGTCCAGATAGAGGAAGTAATTGTTGTATTCAACCATAAATTCATAACTTGTATTTTACTAGTTTTTTTTAAAGGTGTTTTAGAGACCCGATTCGGGTCCCTAGAATCAGAAAATCGGGTCCCTACAGGTCCATACCGGGTACCTAACATTTTCCTTTAAAAAAAATTGATTTTACTGCAAATAAAGAGCACTGTGTATACAAGCTTCTATGATAGAGTTTTTACCTGTTTGCATAAATCGTCACTTCGCCTAAATCGCACTTTTTTCTAATACTTTTGAGGTGATAAATTAGGTAAATTCTACTGTATTGTGAAAATACTGTAGTTACCATGGATGACCTTGGCCAAGTTCAATAGATTTGTCCTGCACAAAATCAGCTGCTGGATTTGGCACGACTCCATTTCCGTCGCACAATACAATAGAATTTCATTTAACATTTTTTCCTTAAGGTTGTAAAGGATCAAATTAACGCTAAATTCACGAACTTCACTGAATTAAACAATCATTGATGGAATGAAGTGTGACTGAATGTAATTAGCTGCAGTACGGCAACTGATTATTATTGAAAATTTTCAGAAGTCTTGTATTGGTACTTTGGGCAATCGATAATGTCATTGCAAAGCACAGATCAGCACATCATCAGTGAAATCCATTGTATACGCAAGGCTACACAAATTTTGCAATAGTTCAAAAGTGTGGTCTTGTAAAGCAGCCTCATGAAAGATTGCTCGTGACAAGCGACGTGATCAGTGCTTACTGCAAATCTGTTTGTTTGAATTGCATTTCAGTTTATATGAAGGTGGCGAGAAAGCACGCCAAAACGGCCAGTAGCGTCGCCAGCCCAAAATTTTGGGAGGGGCCAAATATTTCGATGTAAGTGGGCAACAGTATTTTGTTTGGGGTACAACCTCTCAAAGAACAAAACAAGATATGCTAGAAATTTGAGGAGGGCCACCCCCCCTGGCTACGCCTATGGAAACAGCTTGGCAGCAAAAATGGTTATAATACAGACGGCCGGAAAAGAATTCGTGGGTTGCGGCAGGTGATCATCTTCCTTAGCTTTTGCGCGTAGAAACAGTTTTACGAAGTGTACGCGTCCGCTACAGACATAACAAGCACTCTTTTCACCTTTGAAATGTTATTTTGACCTTAGAAATGTTAATGGTATCTGTAAACATCAACGTTTGCTCTATGGGCATTAACTGAATTGGATAATTTGCTCTGCTAGAAAAGCAGTGAAAAAGAGTTTTAAAATTGTTTGGAGCTAAAAATGGAACTCTGGCCAATAAACGTTAGGACAAAGTTGTAAGTACCAGAAGATATTTTTTATTATATATAATTTCCAGTGGAGCTTAGGCAAATTAGCTAAGTCTGGTGTCTTGAAATTGCATAGTATAGGCGTTGTTTATTTGAAATGGTAATTGTTAAGACATGGGAATTCAAAATATGGCTCGAAAAACACATTGATTTCCACAAGGCATGTGACCTTTACCGCAAACCAATCGGTAAGTTTTTGCATGGGCTTGTGGAATGGGTAACAAGTGATGTAGTGCTAAAACAAAGTGTGGGAACGCACCAAAAAAACTAGCCGTTTTCAAGGAAAAGAAATATGCGAACGTGAAAGAGGTGCGGGAACGCAACCAGAAAACTACGCATTTTCAGTAATTACGCAATTATGCTAGGGTGTTACGGAAGAGATATCTTGTCATTTATTGGACGTCTGGAGCTGCACACAGGAAACCGGATAAAAAACACCAAGTCAGGTTACTATGAAAAAAGCGTGGGAACGCTTACCACACCCAAGTGTGGGAACGCCGTTCCCGCCCCACTACATCCCTGAGGATAACCCGCAGAACTGATAAAAATCTCACTGCACCGCATCGGTATAAATACAGTGTAGCGTGTCCTAACACGTCCTTGCTGCTTTTCTATAATTATAACTGTAATGTGAATAACAGTCATGTCCCTTAAACCTGTCAAGAAATTAACCAATGGTGAAAATTAACATTCAGTTTTTACAGTTTGGTATTGGCAATGCAGGAAAGGAACATGCTAAATGGCAAGCTGTCAGTGCAGTTGCTTTCGAGTACGACCCTGACAATGCTTTGAGACACACCACATTTCCTAAACCGGAGGAGTGGCCGAAGAGCGAATACAGTAAACTTATTGATGAAGATGACAAGTTTCAGGAAGAGTAAGTACATTTTCATGGTGAGACTCTGGCAAGGCTTCGTTGCACAACGGTCCAAGACACTAACTGTATTCTTGAATGTCTTAGATATTCCAAACCAAGTAGTTTCCTACTTTTTTGATACAAATATTAAACTCCACTCAAACGTAGCGATAGCTGGTGCAACACGCAAGGCGCTTGTAATCGTCAGATGGACAGTGTTATCCAGCGACAATGAACATTGTTTAAGACTCGCGTGCAAACTGTACAACAGTAATGATGGTGTGCGGAAGCTCTTCAGTAGTGTTAGATGCGTTCAGAGCGTAATATCATTTTGAATGTTAGTGCATTTTCGTTGTTGAGTTGAAGATCCGTTGTGAAACCAGACTCGCTGATTTCCAACCGCCACGCGTCTCATGAATTACCTTGAGTATTTGTCTGCAGTTCTTCGTAACCACGTATTTGATTTGCCGTGCGTCTTGTTCTTTTTCAGGTTTAACCCACACGGCAAGCCAAACAAGTTCTATTTTAATATTGAATCAACTGGTGCTGTACGACCGGAGAACATCGTTCTCAACGGTCTTGCTGTTCTTAAAAAGAAACTGAGCGATCTTCAGACGCAACACAGCCACGAACTACAGCAAGATGGGTTAACGATCAATTGAAATATGTAATGTTACCAGTTAAAAACTTGCAAATCGCGTATTCGAAGTAAGCACCGAGGGGGCTTACCGTCGTGGTTCCGGAGAACGTAGGATTGATGCGAGGACTTCTATGATTTCTCTCTGAACTCCAACGGCTCTCGTGTTTCCATTTAAAAACAAAACCAGCATCACACGGTCAAAACACGTACGGTGCGTGCAACTTGTTTTTCCCTGTTTGATTACTTCGCTCAAACGTGTACACAATCACAAAGACGCGAACTCAGAATATCGCCTTCGAATATCCATTGCCACAGCTCTCTTCTTAATAAAACTCGAACCATGAAAGACCTGTCAGCTGTACTCGCAAACAGGAACTGTTAAGCTATACGGTAAGAAGCATGTACCGAACTGAGCCAGAAAATTTTCGTAAACAAATATTCCGATCACGAGGGCAAATAACTCGCATTATGGAACGATTCACAACGACTTTATTGTGCGTTCATTAACCGAGATGGTTTTCGGAGATGTCCATCATCTTTTTTTCGGAGATGTCCATCATCTCCGAAAATCTATCAATATGTAGTTTCACTTGTCCACGCTTCGTCATTGGTAACTGTCTTCTGTTGAGAAAGTCTGCGCTGCTTTGCGCGGATTATCGACGAAATTAAATAATCGAGGTGCAATACATTCATAATAGTTAAATCCCCTCTGCAACCACAACTTTTGACACATGCCAAGCTTTGTACAACGACGATGCCGACAACCTTTGCATTTGCGATAGCCGTCCACGACCTAAAACAAGAAAATTAAGTTTCGTCTCGTTGTGACTGTAAGCAAAATCCGAGTCGTAAATGTAATCCCACCTTATAATCATCTGGGGTCGGTTTTGGAATTAAATCATCGGTTTCGGTGGGACACGGAGTCAGGCGCTTGTATATCACGAATCTGCCATCAGGATATAGTTGAGTATATCCTATGTCGTCTTTTGTGGGTTCGCCCTGAGGAAACCTGACGGGCTGAATTCTGAAACAAATGTAAGGTGCAAAGTACCATCTGATGTTGGCTGCATTTCTTTTGATAAATGTTACAGTTTTGAGTAGGGTTGGTCTATAATTACTTTATCATTCAACTCGCCACTATTCATGGAAACAGCTAAGTCAGATATGTAAAACGGTGCGAAGAACTCAGTGCACGTTGAGTTTGAAGTAGTGGCGTAATTGGCTATGAACTGAAGCACGCATGAAGGCCAACTACACGTTCATAAGGCGAGTTTCCAAAAATGTAACACGCCACAGTACGTGGAAGATCCGAGTGAAGAACCTAACCCAGCCTATTCTGTATGGTAAAACTCTTGTTCTACGCCTTTTCTTTAAAAGCACAAAGACGTCTGAAAAAAAAACATGACCAACTTGACTGGTACAACGCTATTGTACATTCATTTGAACGTTTGTGCTCACAGAAGTGACGATCGTGATAAATGAAATGTTTCTCCATAGCAAAACCCATACAAATTCGGCTTTTATTTACTGTATCTCTGTGACATGTTCAGAAGATTAAAAACCCAACATTATGCAGTTGAAACGCCTACCCAAGTGAAGGCAGAAAATTGGATGGAAACATGCGAAATGACGGCTGACCCTTGAACCGATTTGCTGAAACATTTTGTACAGTGTAATAAAACACACTGCATGTGGAATAGCAATCGCACACTGCAACTAGTGGCGCGTTCTATTGTTCTTTTTGGCATTAACTGAAGCGAGAAACGTAACTACTGGAAATCTTAAAAGCTGGAAACTTCCTGCGATGGATCCAAGCTCCTTTGGCCGATTCCTGTTAGGCACTAGTTGGTGGGCTTTCTAACGAAGTTTCAACGTCTTCCGCAACAGATGAGTAGATTTTGAAAAGCATTTTAACTATTGTGTCACTCTCTTGCATAACGTAGGCCAAGTTTTAGTGGAAATAAAACGAGCCACGTTAACTTGTCCTCCAATGAAGAGGAGATCGGTTTTACCACGATATTGTTTCTTAACTTAAACGTTGTATTGCTCTCTAATAGCATTGACCCCGATTTTATTTTTCATGCCTCCCCAAGGTAATCACTGTTCTCAGTTCATTGCAAAAAAATTACAACTCACCGAAAATCACGCGTCAAGTACCGCCAAAACATTTACCCCAGCGAGGTTGGTCTGATTGCTGCAGATACGATCACGAAGCAGTCACGAGTCGACTTCTGTTACAAAGCTTTAAACCCACTTAGCATTTTTTACTATCGACGCTTCATGGAAGGCTACAAGTTACGAAAAGTCACGCTCATCCATAACACCTACTCTTTCCCGTTTCTCAGTGCGTTGTTTGATTAGTGGTGGCCGTAGCCCAGTCGAGCTTTATTTTGGGCAGAGTTTGGTTGCATTTAAAAATGGGAATGAACAAGTTTATTAAATACTTCTTTTTTTCTCCAACTACCGGTAAATGAAATCCGCGGTGGAGTGAACCTGGAATTTTGTTAAACCGTGCGCATAAGCCGAGGAAGGAAACAATCTATGTTTTCTGCACTTTTTCTGTAAATATATGTGAAACAAATAAAGGCATACCAATCTTGGGTTGCCATAATGCCATACATCTGGAAATTTCCGGACATGTCCGGAATTTCGGTGTTAATTTGTGTCGGGAAATAATTATTTTAAAAATCCTCCAATATCCAGAATTTTGACAGAACAGGAAATTACGATTAACTTGAAATAATGTGCGGTAAAGATGAGAACTTCTTTTATTTCTTCAACTGCTTCCAGCGTCTACAATAATATTGCCTGAATTAGACCTAACCCTTGCAATACAAGACTTGTTTTAGCCTGAATTGGACCTTGCCCTACAGCGCTTGTTGTCACGAGAAGTAGCCATTGAGACTCTCAGCAATTTTGCCTTTTCAGATATGGTAAGCCTATGCTAATCACCTTTCCCGTTGGTTGACAATAGCTTGGTAAGATTGAATAACTGTGCTGTGTTATTTGACAAACCATAGACACATTTTGGTTGACTATCGGTAATTGTTTCCCATTGCTTGTAACACGAAACACAACGAAGCCGATTCGTTATGTCCAAAAAATTCCCCAAAACACAAACAATAAACTACAAGCTAAGAATTAACTATTTCCAACAAATCAAGTGCCTAAAAACGTGCTGTAATGACTATATATTGCGTTGGTGTACACGCACATGAACAAACGCCAGCCATATTCAAGGTCCACAAACAGTATTCAAAATCATCTTGTTCCCATAACGTAAATTTTTCAACAGGGAAGCAAATCGCAAAGCCATCAACACAACGAATAAGAACAAACACTGCGTAATAATTATGCGAACGTATTAACATACAACCAGCTTGCTTATTTATCTAAAACTGTCAACTGAGTTTAGCCAAGGCCTCCTACGGAGAGTAGGCTAAACCAATGCCTCTCTTTAGGAGGTCTTCGTTTCTAAGCCATGTTGATGAGATCCTTGACTCACTTGATAAGATGCTTGACTTGCCATAAAAGTTCATTCATTCGAGGGTAGTTTATCTGGATGCTGATATCGTACCTCTGCAATGAACGAAGTAAGCATGTCATAGCCACGAACCTGAAACTGGAGTCGAAAGTTATGGTAACTTGGAATCGATGAAGCTGTCGCCACTTAATTCCAACTAGTTTTGTAAGAACTGCCTGCAGTCCTTAATTAGATTCATTCAAGACACATTCGCTTTAGCAGCAACATGTCGCTTCCGTTCTCGCAGGAGATTCAGGATTCTAGTGCGTTTTTCAAGCTTTCATAGAATTGGGTGTTTCGTGCAGTACTGTGCAATAAATCTCCTGTGGGCAGTGGCGTGCCGAGGTAGACTTGTGCCTATGGCAAAAAAACGGCTTTGGTGTGCATATGTGCAAACTGTACACAACACGCTATAAGTACTAGCCAATTAATGCAGCATCTACTCCTGAATGCGGAAAAATTCCCCACGTGGTTTCCTTCCACATTCCTAGAGATTTTCGATGACATTTGCTTCATTCCTGATTGGTTATTTTTCCACCAGTTCAACCTGTTTGCTGTTCGTCTTATCCTTGAGAAAGCAAAGAAACAGTTGGCAAAAGTGAATGAAATTTGACAATATTGAAGATCCAAAGTGTCGATGAATCTTTTTTGGATAATTCAGGAAGCGTCTTTGTAAAACCCAGAAAATTTTAGGTCCGGTGTGTGGATCAGTGGCGTAACTAAGACGGTACATTTGCCCCCGGGCCATGGGCGTCGGAAGGATTTTTTCCAGGGGAGGACACTTGGGAATTTTTTCAAAATTTTTCTAGGGGTGGCTAAAAGTGGTGAAATTTGTTTTTTCCCACTCGAAACTGAGAAAACAACCTTCTGTTCCTGTAATTTTAAAAATCCAGGGGGAGCTAAGGAACCCCCCGCCCCCCTTCTGACGCCCATTTCCCGTGTGCAGCATTGTGGGGGCGCCATATTGAGGTAGGAATGTTACGTAATAATTACGAAACGTCGAATACTTGCGGTTGCTGCCTAGCTGCGAAATCTCAGCAAGGTTCGTAAAGCCAACAGTTATAAAACTTAGTGACGTTTGAAAGGTCAATCTACATTGAGGAGTTACCAGGAGTAACCGCGCACGATTCTTTGTTTTATTGCGCCCAGGAGTTGCCGTGCACGAGCGCAGAATTACCCGACGCAACAAAATAAACAAAGAATCGTGCGCGGTTACTTCTGGCAACTCCTCAGTGTAGATTGGCCTTAAGGCGGAGCTTCTGCCTCCAGCAATCAGCGCCCGCATGCGTTTTGACTCACGGTTGCGTCGCAATGCTCTCAGATAGCCAGGGTTGCGAACTTTCGACTTCGCTCTCATTCTATTGTTGCGCCACAATGGGAATGGAATCCAGCGTGCACAGTGCATGCAGTATTTTTTAAGGTGTTTTGTGAGAACGTTACGGTCTCTCAAAATACTGTAGGAACTCGCTTTGCGACCACCATGAAAATACAGGACAACTTTGCTTTACGACCATATCGGTATTCAGATAAAATGATTGCGGTCTCTCAAAATGTCTTTGCGGTCAGTGAGGCCAAACTTTTAAAAAACCCTGCTACTGCACATGCTTTTAGAGCAGTGATGAAACTTGCAGTATGTTGTTACGACAACAGATCTCACGTTTAGGAAAATTTTTTAGCCTTGATGGTTTGACAAACTTCATACCGAAATAGGTTTGATGTGGCTCTGGAGGTAGTTATAATGATTTTCATATATGTGAGATAAAATTCTTAGCCAGAATTTTAATTGAAACTGTGCAACAGTGTTGAGCACTGTACATTATTGATAATTGTGTGTTTTTCAGTAGAGATCGACCGATATGGCTTTTTTGGGGCCGATGCCGATATATCGGCCATTCATGGACCGATAGCCGATACCAATATTTCTGCTTCATTATCAAAAATATTATGTATTCTATGCCTAACCTTTTTTTCAACAAATTCAAAATTCAGGATTTAGGAATTAAAAATTTTCAAATTGTAGCAATTTCAATATTTTGCTATGATTTTTAATTAACCTGATTAATGACGATGCTTTTGTTTCGGCTGCAACGGCCAACGCGTGTTTCATGGTTCGTCTTGTCTGCTTGTTTATGAAAACGCACCTGCTAGCGTTGGTGCAAGATAATTGTCTTGGCTTGGTTCATTGTGCTTCCTCGTGCAAGTTGTCTGGATGCGTGAGGAATATAACAGCGTTTTGTCAACATCTACTGAGTCCGATAAAATCGGCCATTTTGGCCGATACCGATATATCGGCAAAATCCAAATATCGACCGATTATATCGGCCAGGCCGATATATCGGTCTATCTCTACTTTTAAGTTACTGCTACATGTTGACCTATAAAATGAGCATCTCCGTTTACGTGATTGTCAAAATTCAGGTCACAAAATTGCTAACCATAAACAGGGGTGCACAACATTTTCGCTATTGCCGGCCGTATTAGATTTATTTTTAGGAATAATATGGCCAGCAATGAGTTCAAAATATCTTTATTTTTTGCCTTGTTTCCGCTTTGCTTCCACACATTGAGTCCATAGCCTGCTTCTAGACGTTTGTTTGGCCGTCTTTCTACATTCTGCTAAACATTCCCATACACAGTAGACAAAACTTTATATTAATGCACGGCTGCCATATGAATATATATTATAAACTACATATGTATGGTGGCATACATTTTTGTCAAAAGACACATGAAGCCGCACGGGCGTAGGTTGTGCACCACTAACCTAGAACTTCTCACACAGCGTCATTGGCCTTACATACTTCCTAGGTTAATACATGTGACACATTTCAACTTAAAATTATCAGTTCTTTGACGAAATAATCGATACATTTGTAGCAGCAAAGGCAAGAAAACTTGTCTTTGAAGACGGATAATTACAAGTAAAGCAATACATTGCAGTATCTGTTTATTTTCTGTTAACTTTTCAGGGTATTATATCCGAAGAAATCTTTTAGGAGATAGCATTTTATATTTGTCTAATAGTTTTGTACAAAATCATTTGCCCTCAGCTTTCATGTGCATTCTTTTGTCTGTCCTCTTTTTGTGTATTTGTGAATCTGCCCTCAGCCGGTCCTTTATGGGGCTCTAAAACTCAGAACTCTATGAGTCTGTGTGCCCCGGAACCCCCTCCAGCTAGCTACAGCGATGAGTGTGACCAGACATAACGAGAACTTAGGGGAACAAGCAGGTACGCTGCATCCGGGATCTTGAAAATGCTCTGACAAACTCATGCCTTAGAAAACAAGGTTGCAGCTCTGGCCACTTTAAGCTGTGTTATCAGAAGATATTTGCGCCCAAAAATTATGTCACAAAAATTCATGTAGATTTTTGCAGATGATAAGCGAACTTTTTGCATTTTCATTCACTAGTCGCTACAATTCGAATGTAGGCCTGCTGTATTACCGCAATTTGGAATGTCGCAATACAACAGTTTTAATGTTCAATCGTGACCTAAATTTCAAAGAGGCGATAGCTTCACGCGAAACAAGTAGTTTTTTAACTCTAAGATAGTTAACGATTTCCAAGGTTGTAAGGTCCTGACGTCAATTACGTCAGTCATATGAAGCTTTCAGACGGGTCCAGAATCAAATATATGCGGGAATCGAGTCATCTTTCGATGCCTCTACTCCCAACTCATACTTCGCATCTATGTTGCCACGAAGGGCTGGGTGGGGTCGCCGAAACAAACTTTGTCCTCGGGCGCGGGAAATTCTAGGTATGCCACTGGTGTGGATCTGGAACATTTGGATCACAGTCTGATTTTTCAGCCAAATATCGGTCTTAAAGGTTGAACTCGGGTCTCTACTACGTACTACAACACTGATAAATACAGTAAGGTTCACCATCACTTTTCTGCAAGAATACATCGCAACGCTCTTATTGACTTCTGTTCTTGTAGTTGAGTCCACCAAGCACTTGGGTGGACATTACTGCCGACTATCCATCCTTAATAAACTCAAAAGTTCAACTAGCAAATGCTTGTAATGATGAGATGACAGCAAACCCTTCCAGCTTCTTTGATAAAATTGGTACGTATATTAATTAAGCTTTCTGCTAAACAGCACATAGTTCAAACAAAAGAATTGGTTACGTCTAAGGCATTCATACATCCTTTGTTTCACACCTTGAAGCAAAAGACCTAATCGTCATGAACGATTTAAGAGCACCGGCTATTAAGATTTTGCGCATTTGTATATTTTAACGAAAAAAAAAATCAGTTTTGTGTAGTCAAATGAAAGCAAATTTTCTGTGAGAATCAAGATTTTTCGATGGAAAAAAAACTGAGTTATAACGTCGCAGTACATTTTGCATTCTGGGCTTTCGAAACCCTTAAAAACTCGGCACCCCCTCGATAAAACCACTGTTGTCTAGGCATTCAGCACTATGATAGCTGTGCGAAGCTAGCTGGTGAAGACTGACATATATACTTCCCACAATTTTCCACCTTGCAATCCGAGGATGTTTTTCTACAAACAAACGTACTTCAAATCACGTTTTTTCTCAAGATTGCTAGCACAATGACTGAAAAAAAGATTAACCTTCATGATAACAATCGTTTTAACAACATAACACATGATTTATGCTGTTCTTCTACAAGGCCAATCCAGCACATACCTGTGGTTAATACCTCAAGAAACTTCCCTCTTCACTGCTGACATGTTGAGAAAATTGTGCATTGTGCAATGGACACTATCTAACTGGTAACCTCAAATGTTCTACCTCTGATACCTTTAATCCAGTGGTTCTTCATCTTTTCTCTGCCGTGCCTCCCTTAAGCAATTATCCTTCGTTTCAAGCCCCTGAGTTTAAGTAAGTAACTTGAACGGAACACTTTTTGTTCATAAACTTTCCATTTTGTAGAACATATAAGGACTTGCGCCCCTCTGGAAATTTATTAACATGCCACCCCCTGGTTAAGAACCACTGCTTTAATCAGACAGGCAACATCCAAAATTTGTGCTGTCATCAAACTAGAAAATGGCCAAATTGCATGAAGTTGTCCAAATTCAAGAATTGACCTCCATTAGTTGAGTCCATGACTTCAATAATTGAATTGAGGTTATGCAAACAAAAAAAACATGTCTATCAAAAGGAATCCTTGCCCAGCAAAGTATCAGGCACTAAGATCTTACAGAGTATACATTTTGCCTACTAGGTAGGCATCATCAACTCTTATTCAAATATAACCTTTACTGGAGTAAAACAGATCCCATAAAAGATAGCTTTACAAAATGTGAAACTTCTGTAGTAAGATGTTGACTTTGAATGACTTCTTCAGTTAAAACACAGATTCCTTTGAAACAACATTTACCAAAAATCATGAGTTTGAGAGCAAGCGACAAAAATTCTAAGCAACTGAATATTTGAACGAAGGCATGTTTAGCACACACCTCAGAAATAATGCGTGGTTTTGACTTTCTTCAATTGTAAGTTGTCTTGTTTCTTATGAACTTTCGTTGGTAACTTTAAGTGAGTAGCAGTACTGTATTTGGTTTAGGACATCGTGTCTCAAAGCACAAAATGACAGGATGCACTAAAAATTTTGGAAAGGGCATGGCCCTTTGGCCCCACCTATGTATAGGCTACAGCTCACAATTGCAAATTATTTTGATCGATTTGTTTTGTTGATTAGACAGATTCCATGAACTATGCAACCACCAGCAAGTTTCACCTACAATGACAAACATTTACATGTGAACACATTTCAAGCATACAATACTCACGAAAATTTTATTTCACATGTAATTTTCGCTTGCAGATTATATTTTACTTAGAGAACAGATGTTTCAACTCTGTGTTAAGTCAAACGATAAAATATCTGTGCTGCAGCTATGCATCAGTCCAAACACTCTAAGCATGGCACTGCAAAAATTCACTTCACCTTGTATAAACCCATTTCCTTCATGATTTCTTTTTCCCAATAAGGCCTATGTTTCAAACCTTTCACTTGTGTTATCATCCACAGCTTTGGTGACTTTTCCATAGGGTATTCAGGATACATCTCTTTGGGGGTTTGGAATCTGCATGCAAAAGTAAAACTATGGCGCTGGGAAAATGTCATTTTGAGAGAGAAATGCATTGTTTCCTAAATTAAAATCTAAAAAGCAGTGAATGCAAACAACAGTAATATGCATATGAGATAGTCCATAACTGTCATGAAAAAACAGTACTTTACATTTTATTGGCTAGGAGTTTGAAGGTAAATTTGCCAACAGTTGAATACATTGCTCACAGTAATTTTCTACCAGTTTTATGCCTTAGCTACTGTACAAGTTAGAGTAAATATTAACAGCTTGGATTCACCAAGCTATATGCTTTGAAAGTATATGCTAAATGTTTTAAAATATGTGACTAAAACCAATTTTTGTATCAAATTAAAACTCGTAGGTTAAAAATTGCAGAAGAAAAGAAAATACTGGACAAAGTTATTTAACAAGCTTACCCTAGGCGCAAAGCACTCATTCTGATTGATGGTGTTCTCACAAGATTTCCTCTAGCTTTCTTTGGAAGTTCTGTGGGAGGCTTCACATGTGGAGTTCCTTTTATTGATGGAAAAGTTATTGGATCAATTGGCTGGAATCGATGACGAAACCGAACAAATATGCGTGTGACATAACCTTTATCCATCATTATACCAAATTACAAACAGAATTAATTCCAATAACCTAAGCTACATGACTATAAAAAACATGAGTACCAGTAAGCATTGATGTGAAATATCTGAAAATAACCAAAGCGTTTTTTATTGGTTCAGGGAAATGTTGTGATCAGTCAATATTGTATGCACCTTACTGGAACATTAAACTATGAAAATTTTATCAATGGTTCATGAGGGCCAAAACAGTAAAACAGACTTATGCAAAAAAATGCCATAACAAGTTTTTTTAACAAGAAAAACAGTAATATTTCTGCATTTTTCATTATACTCTGCTACTAGTACTACTGAAGAGAGCAAAAGTTTGCATCAAACCCCATGCAGCCTTTGGAGTTCAGCCTAAAATACAAAACTTGCCTTACCATACCTTTTTCAGCAACACAAGGACATCGACAGAAGCATTATCTGTAGAATTTCAAGTCTCTAGTGGGTTCTTCAAAGTAGGTGACTTTCACAATAGTTTTTGCTGCCAAACTTTAGTTGAACACCAAATCAAAAAACAATGCTGCAATACGATGTACTGACAATGAATGTATGCATGAAAGCTCTCAGTGGTAATGGTATTTACAACCGTTTTTTTTTTCACTGAAATATTTCAGTCAATTTTTGGTGAGACATTTTGGTTGTTTCAGTTGTATTAATTAAATTATTAAAACTCACTGTACGTGCAGCTGTGTTCATTAGCCTATATTTTCAGACATTCTCACTGAAAAAACTTAATTTTTTCGATATTTCAAAAATATTTCTGTCTGTGACCGACAAACGACTGAAAAAAAAGTTTACAACAATCAAATTTTCACCTTTCATATAATGCGTAAGGATAAGGTAGTGACTGGGTTGTACCTTACCTTGTACCTTCCTTAACCCAGGGTTGCCAGATATTTTCTGTAGCTTATGGCCAAAATCCATATAAAAATAACCATTTTTTGAAAACGTTATGGCCAAACATACTAAATGTTTATAGCTGAGGAGACTCAAGATGTTTGGAAGGCAGTATATTTTTTATGATAATATCTGGTTTTGTCCAAGAAACAAGTTTTGACTCTAAAACATAAATTTCTCCCATGAACTTAAAATTGCATGTTGCAAATTGTATTTCTTTTAAAACTTACAACCATGAATGAATGATGTATTTTGTTGCTGACGCAAGGAATGGATGGTTTATAGCACGAACACAATCAAATAATACAGGAGCACAACAATTGTTAGTAATTGCGCATTATTATAGTGTAGGTGTAAGCACACAATCAGCACTGAGAGAAGCAAAAAAAGACTTTTGCTGGGCACCAACTATAGCATCATTCGCTCATATGCAATGATCTAGCAGTGGGAGAGAAAACCTAGGTAAAGTGAGCCCGACTTCCAGAGATGAGCGGACTGTCATATTTTGCGGTCCAGATCCAATCAGGAATTTCTAAAACTCAGTACAAATCCAGATAGTCCAAAACTTTGTTAAAAATTTAAAAAGTCCAAATAAAGTCTAAAAAATTAACAAAATACAGCTCTCCAACAACAAAAATTACGTAATTCTTTTCCATTAACTCAGTCCAATTTCGGTCCTGATCCTAACTTTATCAAGCAATTTACAGTCCGGATCCAATCCAAATCCAACAAAATTCGTCATAGTGCGGACCCAGTCCAGTCCAATGCTCATCTGCCGACTTTTCCAAATTTCCAGCCGCACTTTTTTTAATGGATACGAAATTCGGGTGTAAAAATGGAAAGCCTCAAAAAGGTATGAAATGACGTTATACGACAAAATAAACACAAGCATATGAAAGAGCAAGTTCTGAACATAAAATCTAAAAGAAAAAAACTTGCAAATATTGCATGTTAGACCAAGCTCATAAAAATTGTTCAAAGCAAGCCTCTTTTGAAAATATGTGATAATTCAACGAAAAATTAAAATACTTTCCGAGGGGATTATGATAACAAATTTCATATCAAAATCTTTGGAATTCATCGAACTATTAATCTGTGAAAAAAATCGCGAGAGTTATTTTGGTTTAAACCAAATGAGAAGCCAAATCGCAAAAACACTCTAACACCCAAAATGCCTTGTGCTGCCAGATTCTCGTGTTGCATGACTATCGATTTCATTTCAATATTAAAATACTTTCCGAGGGAGTTATGATAACAAATTTTATATCAAAATCTTTGGAATTTATCGAACTATTAATCTGTGAAAAATCGCGGGTTGTTTTTGTTTAAACGAAATGAGAAGAAAAATCGCATAGACACTCTAACACCCAAAATGCCTTTCGCTGCCAGATTCTCGTGTTGCGCGATGGTAGTGCTTGTGTCTCGTGTAAAAATCTCTTTTTCCAACTCTTCAGGTGTGCACTCTCTAGTTGCACTGTTTCAACAGGGAGCTCATCACCTAACACTTAGTCCTTTGTTTATTTCTTACTGCCACATGATGAAATGCCTCTTCCTCACAGGTGTTTGCTTCTCTATTCATTGTCCTGTGAGCAAGTCAGGAGCGGGGCTGCGGAGCTCTTGTAAAAATCAAATGGCTCCAGTTCCGGAGCTCTCTGTTTTCGTAAGCATGGTTTCGGCTCCGGTGTTGTGTTTTTTTTTTATAACATGGCTCCGGCTGTGCTTTGTTAATACACTTCAACAATTTCGGCATTCCTAATGTCCTTCTTGCAGCAAGTGAGCGTGTTATTCCAACATATTTTGAACTAATCTTAAACACTGCTACCATTACCAGGCGGTCGAAGCCGGAATGAGTTTGGTCTTGAGTAGTCAGAGTCGATAAAAATTCTTTTAAAAAATCTTACTCCATGCTGATCTTCTGCTAGTGTTGAACGGATCGAAGATTTTTGCGATCCTCATCTAGTCCAATATTTTCAGTGTGTAATCCAGTCCGATTCTAATCTTGTTGCACTATCCAAATATTTGATCCAGTACAGTATATATCCGAAAAATCCCTCTGATTAAGCATTCGACTGCAGTGATCAACGCAGTTTGGATATCCATATCCGATCCGGTAGAGATTTTTTCAAAATCCAGTCCAATCCGGATCCAGTTCCGAATTGCAGAATCCAGTTGGATTGCGATCCGGTGTCAAGCGAAATTTCTGACTTCACACCATGTACGCATGCACAGAGTAATATTCTGCATACCAAATACGTTGATAAAACTGATTGTTAGGGCTTAGGGATTCGTGTTTAGGTAAGTATGTCGGATTAGGGTATGGGTTATGGTGAGAAAAAGAAAAATAATTGAGGTCA
>Ga0210059_1005802_pt1 | contig 19823 bp, 11 predicted proteins | sample Ectturendosymbi2_FD_188042 | JGI IMG/M metagenome (GOLD analysis project Ga0210059, IMG submission 188042) | Ecteinascidia turbinata endosymbiont from Florida, USA - Sample 2 (SPAdes) (version 2) | ecosystem: Host-associated > Tunicates > Ascidians > Unclassified | place: Key West, Florida... | reverse complement strand
TTCTCACAGCCATTTTGTTCACGTTGGATTTGTGTCGATTCTGGTTTTCCAGACTTTTGATCGAATGATATTTGGCACATTGACTTTTCCTGGAACAAGGTGGTACGTGATGACAGTACGGGACACGTAAATGGTACGCGATCAGAAAAAGTTTGAGAACCACTGACTTAAAGGGATAGAGGTGCCAGTGGCAGTGTCGTTTGTACAGTCTGACCAGCCACCCATGACAGCCTTGTTCGTTCGTGCAATGAACTCGGGAGCGTGAAAACCCTGCTCAGCTTTCCAAACCAGAAAGCCACCACGATGGTGCTTCGTTATTCGCGGTCTTGGCGGAAGAACTGCTTGCGAGATGATCGAATTTGAATATAACTCATGCGCGTGCAAATCGCTTGTTTTGCTTTTTACCAATAAAAGTTTTACATTACAGCATAATGTCGAAGAACAGGTAAAGCTCTTGTTGCTGTGGCAACTGACATAATTGGCGCAAGGCGTCCTGTTAAGTGACGGCGTGCAAAGAAAATCGGTTCCGACAGTTCTTCCTTTAAATAAATTTTCAAAAATCTCTTTAAAAGAGCAGCACTTTAGAAACAAGATTCAGCTTGTGCATTTTTTGAATATTACTTTGTTACAGAAACAACATTTTCAAAGCTTTTCTTGTGAATTACGGTGTTGGCCCCGATACGCGTTCAGCAGGGTTTGCTTCTGAATCGGCGATAGTCGTTTTATGGGAGCCTGACATGTCACTGCTGGGCTGCTGATAATGTTTGCTCACTGGTGCTGTTCAGTCATCCATAAACGATTGCCGTGCTCCCTCCATCAAAACACTGAGTCAAGAAACCTTACTTGAAATCGTAACGCGTTTGTGGTTGATGAAAAATCGTTAAGGAACGTCAACTTGAATTTTATTGCGTTGGAATTGTCGGGTGTGCTTTGAGCGTTTCCCAGCCAGTGCGGTGGGCCGCGAAACATCTTAAAATGTTGCAATTTTCCGGTGGCGTATTTAACTAAAAAGTTTCTTGAAATTTAGCTGATTTTTTCTTAAATTTGATCACATCGTATCCGCTAAGCAAGCTCAAGTTAAATGTCTTGCGTTGTTGCAATTTAGTTCCTTTCTCATATATCAGTTTTTCGTTGTGGTTGCACCGGAGTCTTTCACAGTGGGCCCCACAAAATATTGTCTTCAAAAGTGGGTTGCAAGCTGAAAATAGTTGGGAAGCATTGTTGTAGTGCATTTTAGTTCATTGATATCGGTTACTTCATTGCACGCATTTACAAATCTACAGCTGTAGATTCGCCCGTGCATCGCAGCTAAAATATGTTGGATGTCAAGAAGTGTTGGGTGGGAAGGCAGCAATAAACATGTGCAGTGACCCGACCAGGCCGCAAAAAACACGTAAACCAAACGTCATTGCCATTGACCGAAAATTAACCGACCTTCGGGCATTTTGCATTTAGAAAAGTCTAGTTTGTTTCCGCGTTTCCACTCTGCACACTGGTATGAAACCCACTTTTCTCACTGTAAAAGCGCATTTTGCTGCTGGTGCCGAATTTTTTGTGAGCAGCGGAGATGACCTGACAGGGAATCTCAAGCGAAGCCCCAACCTTAATAACCCTTGCTTGGCGTGTTGCGTTATTAACGGAAGCAGCAGTCAAAGGATATATCTGAAAAATCTTAGACTTTGAGGAAAACGGAGTCCTCTGGTCACTAGGTAAAACAACCAGCTAAACAGCTTGAACTTTCAACACTTCGTGACGTTCGTGTTAACAAGCTAGGTTTTTAACTTTTTCACCTACCGGTATAATTTTTTTTAAATAAAAAAAAATCATTAAACAACAGAACAATCCAGTTTGATGCGCAAAAAACGAACGTCATTGTGGTGATCCTAGTCATGCTTACCCCTGGTATGTCAGTGGTGCCCAACCTTTTTGAACCCAAGATATACTTTTCAAGTTGAGTAGGTTTCTGAGATCTTCCAATCCGGTGTCAATATTGCAAACTGCGCTGCTTCCAGCGTCAGCGACAAGTAACTCGCAGCACTTTTTCCTCTTGTCACACAACCACCAGACATCTCCTCACCAACCCTCCCTCTCTCGAACACACGATTAATTAGAAGCCACTAAGAAAAAACGTTCTTCATTTTTGCTACACCCCTCGCGGTCGAATTGAGAACAGTTCGAGATCCGCCAGTAGACCGAGATCGATAGATAGAACGCTCCTGGATTACGTTATTGGTTATTGCTTTATCACACTTCAAGTGTATGGAGTCACTGACGCATTTGATCCGCGCCACGGCGCTAGAGCTTTTCACAAGTGTCGTCGAGCTGTGTTCTGCTCTGTGTCAGTCACAGTTTGACTAATGTCTTTTTTTCTGAATTGACGCTATGTGTTCAAACCCTTACTCCCTGCAAATTAGAGGTTTTCTCGTGCTTTTGACATGTGTGATAGTCTCAAAACTTCTTTTTTCTCTCGATTTTCGTGTTTATTTGCTCAAGCATCGTGGGGGTCACAACTTCCATCCCATAAAAAGTTTTGTGCGAAGTCATTTTAAAGTTGGACTCTATTTATATCGTGCGATTTTCGTGACCTACTCTGGATGTAGTGTTGTACCAAACGTTACGAGTTAACGAACAGCTGTGTTAAGAAAGTGTCTGTGGTGTAGTATTGTACGAAGTGTTACGATTTAGCGAACCGTTGTGTCTGTAATCCTACTCGCAACGCTGTTACAAAACGTTCGTGTGTATGATTTTCAATCTGCGTTAATGCCAACAGTGTGTGCTAATGCTCCATGGACTTCGTGTCTGATACAAACATTAAAATCAAAAAGATTAAACTCCTTTCAGTTATCCGAGGCATTTTACAGACGTGCATGTCTCGCAACCCGCACTGGCCCTCTTCCGACGTGAGCAGTGGTTTGGTGGTTAGTGCGTGACAGCGCGTAATTGTATGTTGTTATTAAATAAGCGACAGCACTGCAATTGCGTATGAACGAAAAACGTCCAATGCGACGCTAAACTCCACGCAACGCGGCAAGTGCAACTTACACATTTTGACGAAGCGCCATCTTCTGTTTCTGACGCGTGTCATCTTCAGTTTGTTGGGACGCGCATGCGTCGCGCGCGCGCACACACGCGTCGCGATCAGTTCCGCGTTTCGCCAGCTGCTGCTTCCCAGAGCTGCACACGTGGAATGGGACGGCGTATCTGAGCCACAGCATGGCGCACTACTTTCTGCCGATCAATATCTGCGAGTAGCTGTATCGCTCGACGACAAAAACATCGTACGTGGCAACTGGCAGCACAGTTGTGAACGTCTATTTTTGCGGTGTTTTTAGGTTTTCTTTTCGAATGTCGCAATAGTTTTGCATTGAGTTTTCGACTGGAGCATGCGTCATTTCCGTGATTAAATCGGAAATTTACGGCTGATCAGCCTCTGTTCTAGTTATCAGCCTGGTCTCCAGCTTGGCAAGCGTTCGGTGACTGCTCGCGGTGTTTCTGGCGCCCTCGTAAATCACAATATTCGTTACCTCATCGCACAAGGAAGTGAAAAGACGCCAGTCGATACCTTAAATTTTCAATAGCCGAATGCCGGGTGTTTACTGCTATTCCAATTACAATCACGGCTCGCCATAAACCAGAGCGGAAAGTGCAGGAAGATGATAAAGTTTCAGTGTCACTGTTGTTGCTGATATTAATTAGAAATACTCTTCGTGTTGCTGGTTGAAGTTTGACCTTCATCACTTGAAAACCTGGTGTTGACCCATGCCGGGACGTTATTGGTCGAATTTGAAGTGCTGAAAAGGCTGTTTTGAAATAGTAGTTACGTTTGAAGTTTTAAGCTTCCATCGCTAGTGAAACCTTTATTACATCATAGTAGATTTGCACTTTTGGTATGGACAAGTGAGCATTAGGAGCTGTGCTACAATTAAGCAGTCGGTGATAACAAACCATTTACATTGTTTACTGTTACTGCAAATTTGTATTTTTGTATCAACTTCAGGCATCATAAATAATATTGTCTGCTTCTAGTTGCACAATTCAGTTATGGGTGATCATAAGAAAAAGGTTTCAAATGAACCTAAAGAAGACTATGAAGGTACATGATTATCTGTGGGTTTTTGTGGGTGCAGTGAACAAATATGTTGGGTCATTTTTATGTTGCAATTGCTATGGTGTTGGTGGGTGCATGACTCCTTAGTGGTGAAGCTAGAATTCGACCATAAACAATGTTAATCATTTCAAACCTTGTGCCATTTTCAATTAAATGAACATTATGCTTGTTGAGAAACCTCACAATCTGCTAAACCTGCTACTCATAAGAAAGGGAAACTGAAAAAGGGTGTAATATGGTGACATAAACATTGCCTGAAAATTTAGGAAAAGACATCCTATCAATAGCTGAGTTGTTGTCTAAGAAATTAAAGTAACTTCATGTTCATTCATGATAAGTTTGAATGCTTTCACATCTGCAGTGTGCCTTTGCCTCTCAATTGTTAGTATCATTTGCAAAGCATGTTCATCTATTGTATGATCAACATCTTGAGGCTTTCACTTAAGCATGGCTTGCTCAGAGCTGAATTCTGCTTCTTGTAGAAATAACCATCCGCTTCCTCATGCTAGTTTTGTGAAAATCTGCAAACAAAGAAGCACGGATGTTCATTGAACCATGTAGTTTGTTATTGTTTAACTTTGCCAATGATTATCATGCAACTGCTCTCACTGGGTAAAGAGTGACAGTTGCTTTTCTTTGTGGCTGCCAAATGTAACTGTCATTTCACAGAGGACGCCCCACCTGACGCTGTGCAAACTGAAGTTGAATCAGTGGGTGAAGTGGCTCAGGAAACTCCAGAGCATGTAGAACAGGATCATAAAGCTCCTGTTACTGCTGAGAAGCATCAACCCTCTGTAACTGACCCTGTGACTGTTTCTTCATTGCTGTCATGCTCAATTGGTGGAGGTAGTAGAAACTGCAGCTCGTGATACAAAATGTGCATTGTGCTTGAAACTTTACTGGTGCAATACTGTGTTAGCTACAATTATTTTGCCTAAATGACAACTATAAATGTCTCTTAACAAATATGCACTAGCATAGCAACTATTACAAAACTTGCTGCTGAATAGGGTTGACTTACTCAGTATTGCTACAAGTTTCATGTGCAGTGAGTTTTGTGGGAGTGTGATTTTAAAAACTAGTACATCAATGTCTTGAACGTGTTATATTCTGTAATTGTGTGGCGTAATTTTTTTATAGTTGTGTATTTGGTAGGGTGAATTTGTGATAGCTATCAAAATATAGGGTATCTCTTGCTGAAATTATTTGCCATGTTTTTATTTTGTTCAGTTTATGTGATTATTAAAAGAACTCTACCATCCTGACATTAAAAGTGCAAAATGTATCACAAAGGCATTTTGACGTTCAGTCGCAAAAGCCTTAGTTTTTCTTAAGTTCAGTGATTATTTGAGAACACTGATGCTAAGACATTATATTGAATGCTGTGATGATTATTTCTATTGCTTTACATGATATGACTTCTGTTTGAAGCATTTTTCAAAGCGCATCTGTGCAGTTGTGACAATATTGGGAAGCAGACCTGTGCAGTGGTGTATAAATATTTTCACAGGATCAGATCAGTCAACCTGTGCAGATGAGTGCAAAGATCCAGGTATTTTTAGCATCATTCACAGTTTAAAAATAGCCCATGGTAAGGCCACATTTGATCGCATTTCACACCTGGCATTTTGTGATGCTAAGATACATTTGATTCAGAGGCGGTTGAAATGCTGTCTGTTACATTTTGCCACACTGTTAATTTGTGCACTTCATGGTTGAAATCAGTGTAATCCATAGTAGGCCCAATTATGGTGGCAAACCTTTAAAGAAATCAAGTGTAAGTTTTTGCTTCGTTTCATTCACGGTTTAAAAACAGATTGGAAAGGCTGAATTAAATGTTTCATCAGCGTTATGTTCAAACCTGTAAAATGCAACTTTGATGCATGTGAAATTGTTCAGCATGTGGCAAGACTTCGGCAGCCATGGTGCTTTGCGCAGTGCAGAGGCTTGCAAGTCATGAAATTCGAGACACAGCTCGAATATGTTATTATTGATAATGCGGCATGCATGCCCTTTATTCATTCACTATCACAAGCGTGAAGTCACAGAGGCAGTGTAGCTTATGTTAAACCGGCGTACGTTACTGACGAGCTCATGTTTATGGGGCGCCGTTGGTAAAAATATTATATCTGACGGATTTAGCACAAAAAGTGCTATCTCTGCGCATATTTAGCTATCTCTGCACGCATTTAGCTATCTCTGCGCGCATTTAGCTATCTCTGCGCGCATTTAGCTATCTCTACCTGCATTTAGCTATCTCTGCGCACATTTAGCTATCTCTGCGCGCATTCAGCTATCTCTGCGCATTTAGCTATCTCTGCGCAGAGATAGCTATCTCTGCGCGCATTTAGCTATCTCTGCCTGCATTTAGCTATCTCTGCGCGCATTTAGCTATCTCTGCGCGCATTTAGCTATCTCTGCCTGCATTTAGCTATCTCTGCGTGCATTTAGCTATCTCTGCGCGCATTTAGCTATCTCTGCGCATTTAGCTATCTCTGCGCAGAGATAGCTGTGTTCGTGTTCTGCGCAGAGATAGCTATCTCTGCGCGCATTTAGCTATCTCTGCCTGCATTTAGCTATCTCTGCGCGCATTTAGCTATCTCTGCGCGCATTCAGCTATCTCTGCGCATTTAGCTATCTCTGCGCAGAGATAGCTATCTCTACGCGCATTTAGTTATCTCTGCGCAGAGATAGCTATCTCTACGCGCATTTAGTTATCTCTGCGCGCATTTAGCTATCTCTGCGCGCATTTAGCTATCTCTGCGCGCATTTAGTTATCTCTGCGCGCATTTAGCTATCTCTGCGCAGAGATAGCTAAATGCGCGCAGCAGAGATAGCAGTTTTTGTGCTAAATCTGTCAGATATAATATTTTTACGAACGGCGCCCCATACATGTTGACCTAGTCATTCAGTCAGACAGCAGTCAAAGTTGTTTCAGACACTGATAGCCAGGTTTATTAAATTTTATTGATAGGCACATTTTGCGTCAAGTAAATCAAGCTTATGATGGTTTTTGGTGTTGCTTCGGAAAAACCAGCTTGAGAGAAAAACTTGGTAGTGGTGGAAGTTTACAATGGTTCGGACTGCGCATGCACTCATGGAAAGAGGTGCATACGTAGAGGCACCGGCAAGTTGCTGCTATCTCATTGGGTGTTTGCAACACTCGACGGTTTGGTTTAAACGTTAACACCGCACATGCTCAGGAATGCATTGTTTTCAAAGCATGCTCTGTGTGGAGTTCGTCTCTCAGCAAGCTGCCACAAGCACCACTTTGCACACATTCGAGCTGTCGTGTGTTGCGTTGTTTTTGGTACGAGGTAGTTAGGCTTTCGTATAAATTCGCGTTGCTGTGCTTGAAGTACCACCGGTATGAAATGTGTGCGTGAGGTGTATGGTACTTCTGCATGCCTTTGCAGATGTGTTGCTTACAGCATGTTACGTGTGTTGCCGCATTTATTTTCAAGAAAATTATTGGTTGCGTTGTGCGGGTTGTTCGTGGAATGTTTTCTGCGCGGGTTAACTGTTGTGTTTCCTTACAAGCGCTCCCATATTGGAAGCAGTTTAGTAAGTTTGTTTGTAGTACAACCAGTGGCGGCTCGTGTTGAAAATATCCGGGAGGGCTGCGAAATTTAATCTCTGGTCGAACATATACTATATAGGATTGTCGCCCTGGCTGTTTTTATAATTAGTGACGTTTCCAATCACTCCAGCAGTCCTAATCTTATCAAACTCGTAATTTTCAGTTGTCCTTATTGATACATAGAAAACATTCACTTCAGTTTAATGAAACCAAACCCAAACCCTAAAGCGTAAACACGAACACAAAATAAAAATTAAACTGGTCCCATTAAAAGTACGACGTCTAACCACTTCCACAAAAGCTGCAAAGGCGGGAGTCGAACCCAGCACCACTCGCATACAAAACAGACCATTCCGCTCGACTACTAAGGCGCTATTGTTAACAAGACAAAGCTTAGCATTTTATTCAAACCGAGTCATGGCAGCAGCCCTAGGCTAGAGCCACTTTTTTTGGGCTGGTACTTTAATCATGTTCTTTCAAATGAAGTTTAAATTTTCCACAAAATTTCAAACAGTTTATGATTTTACACAAAATTTCTGTTTTTTTTAACTGGATTGTTATGCTTTTTCAGCAAAAGTTTGTATTCTGAATCAATTACAACTGCAATGTTCGCCTTACCATAAAATAAAACTAGTTAGGTCTACTTGAATGCTTAACATGGCTTGCCAGATTTCTCATATATAAAAATTTTCACATTTCAGTGTTTTAAATCAGTCACACCTTTTGTTATCCAAGAATGATATCCACCAACTACTGCCGTACATCTTCAAACGCCAACCCTAGAAAGCTCATCAGCTTAGCCTATTGTCGCAAGCTGCACTGGTGCAGATAAACAAAGGGCTGTATTTTCGCAGCCCGAGATTGGCGACCAGATTTGAATCCAATGCCGCCAATATAGCCAAAGTACCAGTTAAAGCGTTGTTGAACTTGATCTAGAATTCAATATCCAAGAAAATCAGGTAAGAAAACACAGTCAAGATCATATTTCCCCCATTTTTTCTGTAAAAATTCATCGTCAAAATAACAAAAACGCTTTCCGATAGGCGGACATACCATCATCTTTCTTGTAGCCAATTGCTTGGTTTCTTTCTTTTAGGGCTGTGCCGAAGACAGCCCCGAAATCGCCAAATTGATCGGCAAGTGTGTTGAAAACGTCATCGCATAAGCGGCGTCGTTGGAAAAGAGCAAAACATTGGTTTTGTTGGATTCCTAGGAAACGTTGAGCCAAAATGGTGTCGGAAGTACCGAAAATGATTGTGTTGTGAAATTTCGTAACTAAATCCAAATTTAAGACGAGTTTGGCCGTTTGGCGGATTCTTTTGCCTTACATTTTTCAGGGAGGGCTGCAGCCCCTCTAGACGAGTCGCCCCTGAGTAGAACTCATATAAATACTCGGGAAGTGGTTGTGGTAAAATGAAGTTCGTTTTATTTTAGTTTTCTGCTTTTTTATGTTGAAATTTTTAGTTCCTAAATTTAGTTTTTGTAAGTCCATTTTTATTTCATTTATTTTTTGCTCTGTGTACTAGGTAGCGTAGTGCTGCACGTAAAACTACCGTAAGTGACTTATTTCTACACCACCAGTTGTGGATCTGCTTTACTGGAAGGACGTAAAAGCGTCGGCGGCCACCTTCGGCTTGTCTCTGTTGGTTCTGTCATCCCTGTGCTGCTGCAGCGTTATCTCAGTCTTCTCCTATCTTATACTTTCGCTTCTGACCGTAACAATCGGTTTCCGTCTTTATAAGTTCGTCATCCAAACCCTGAATGGAACGCAACAGCCAAACCCGTTCCAGTGAGTTACGCGAATGGAGCTGAGTTTATTTTACCGTGTGTATAGTAGTATTTGTTGGTGTACATACAGAGACACGACATGAATTCTAAGCCTTTTTTGTGTTAGCGATGTTGAAAACTGCTCGGCTCTTGTTGTGAATTGTTCTGTTGTATTACGCAACAATCGCTGTTAAAAAATGTAATTGTCGATTGTATGCTCATCGTAATGCATTTCAACCGGTTGCGCACGCCGAGATTTAATGCGAGATTAGAACCTCATTTCGTGCTGACGTCTCCTCGCACGACCGTGCCTTGATCTCAAATGTGTTGCTGCAACGATTGGAAATGCTTGTGGTGCAGCGACAACACAATAGAAGTATCGATTCTTGAAACAGCAGCTCAAACGTGTCCCACAATTCCTGACAGGGCCTTGCTTGACACGGACGTGACGCTATCTGAGGAGCAAGTCCACAAGTACGTCGATGCTATCTTGTCACGCATGAACTGCCTGGTTGTGACGACACGGGATCTTGTGCTGGTCAAGAACCTGGGAGCATCGCTGAAGGTTCGTTTCTGCGCAAAACGAATATTGAATTAAATGGCTGAAGAACCGCCATATTTCAGTTGCATATGTCCTCTCCTTGTAGTCGAGAGGTTTGGTGTTCGATCCATCCTTCAGTTTGAAGCTGAAAACGTACTGTTTGCGGCAGATTCAAGCTTCAACGCGGAGATTTGACAATAACTTCCAGTAATAGTAAAAACTGCTTCATCATGCAACATGGTCTTTCAGTTAGGTCGCTCAGACCGCTGTAACGACCACATACCTAGAGATGGGTGATTAGTATTATTGAGGTCGCTCGTGGTCGCATTCGTGATGCACCACGAACGGGAAGTGCATTATAAATAGGACCTATATATCGTATATGTGTGATGCGCGAACAAGCGATAATAGAGCGATCTCAATTGTTGCTTGCTGCCACAGTGTGACGCTTTGCGCACTTGCCGCTCGGGATTTCCGATCGCAACAGTATTAACTAATTTACAAGAATCCGGTTTTAAAATATGCGAATCAAAAACGCCAATTAAAAGCTGGCAATTAAGTCCGGTTTTTATATTTCGCAAGGGCGATTAATCTGTAATGTTGCGCTGCATTACGACCGCCTGTTTTTCGGTTATTGACATTCCGAAATAATGCTGACACGCTAAGCTAGTGGCGCCACAGCGAAGAACGGTGCCTTTGCAAGGCAACCCGTTCTGAAATATCTCTCTACAAACTTGCCACGTTAACATTTTCAGAGAGAACTTTTTCCCGCATGGGGTTCAACTGTTACCAAGTTGCGATCTCGTTCAACGATCGGGCATTTGAGAAGCCCTGACTATATTGCACTGCAACGAACTTGTGCCGTTGTGTTAGCGTTTTTTTTTGTGAATAAATCAATGTCTTGTGCCAGTTCTACTTCTTTGCTGGAAGCCAAAAATTTCAAGACTGGGACTGCGTATTCTTCTGGGTTCTTTGAAGCTCTTCCGGGTTTATACAGGGAAGTCCAAGTTATTCTAAACCGCCCATCATCCCTGCACATCCTATCGAGTCGCATGCCGGACAGTATTAAACGTAATGGTCCTATTTGTTGGTCACAAACAAGTGGTTCCAGTTGATTAAACGCTGCATGTTCAGACAACTGGAAAAGGCCACGATTTTTGGCCCAAAACGCGCCTCGTCCAAACGCTTTTTCAGGAGTTTGCTCCAAACTCTTTGCGTTTCTTGCAAGATTCCCTTCAAACTGTGAGACATTTTTTGTTGATCCGAAAACTGTCGTCGGTTTTCTTTACACTCGCCCAGAAATGCCCTCCGTTCGTCAATGGGAGATTTTAAATCTCAACATATTTCGTCCAGAACCACTTACGCTATTATTGACGACGGGTTTCGATCGTATTTTCACACGTGCAAGAAATCTAATGTGGCGGAAACACAAACGAATACAACCTGCACTTGTGGACCCCGCGTCTCGCCGCAAAGGGCAGAAGCGTCAGCGTTAAGTTACTGCTTTCGATTCATCCCCAGTTTTTTTTCCAGTTTGTTTCAAGATATATTCCCTGTGTTTCTACAGTGGCCCGGTTACTACTCTGCGTACCACTGACTGTGGGAACTCAAATCCCGTTTTTTCTTTACAGTTTGCCGTGCTCACCTGGCTCCTTACTTATGTTGGCGCTTGCTTCAACGGGTTGACTCTGCTCATCATAGGTATGTTATCTTTTGCTTTCTTGACTTTGTACTGTGGTTATTGCTTAGAAACCGTGCTGTGTCAGCGCAAATGATGGCGGCGCTGCTTCCTGTTATATACAGATCATGTGATGGAATCTCCTGCAGTTGTTAACGGTTGATAATTATCTTGTTGTTTGGCAAATGTATTCGTTTTCCACGTCATTGATGTCGAAGAAAATATCATAGTTTTAATCTTTATGTAAATTGTGTTTCCCGTGCTCAATGCCATGACGTATATATTTAGTCTTTGCCACGTACGTACCAGTGTTGCCACCTACGCACCAGTGTTGCCACCTACGCACCACTGTTGCCACCTACGCACCAATGTTGCCACCTACGCACCAGTGTTGCCACCTACGTACCAGTGTTGCCACCTACGCACCAGTGTTGCCACCTACGCACCAGTGTTGCCACCTACGCACCAGTGTTGCCACCTACGCACCAGTGTTGCCAACTCTTCTTACAACGAATATACCGAATCTAGTCTAAAAATATACCAAATTTATATCTGTAACAAAAACTAACCATTTAATGCTATTTTTTCACTGCCTTTTCATTTCATTGTTTCACGTGGATGGTTGCCAGTTTTTGTTGAAAAACACCATCATAGAGAAGCTGCAAGCTCAATTTTTACTTTCTTAGCTTCAGCAGCGACAGATTTATTAAGCACTGAAAAATGCATCCTTCCAACACATTAGATTTTCATTTATTTTATGGTCCATCACATTATTATGCTCTTGAATAACAGCTGGCAACTTTCCTTTAGTAGAAGGGATACACAACACCAGCAGAATACTGCTTTGCAAGCCACACAATCTCTATCAGTCACTCTTTGCTAAATCTTCTGCCACTCTGTACGCAGCCTTCCCACATTTGAACGCATTTTTTAACTAAAAGCGCATACCTAGACCTAAGTTCAGTTTTTTCAGAACATCTCAGTTCTCTTTCAATCTCTTTCCGCTTACCCAAAGTACATGCTTGCTCCCATGTTAAGCAAAATCGCTAAACTTTTTTATACAGCTTCAACAGCACTATCGGTTTCTCTGTTTCCGCTTTGTATTAAACCAAATAAATTGGTTAAAAATCTCAACTAAACCCTTTGTCAAAAATATACCAAATACATACCAAATTTTTCATAAATCCAAATTTAAATTTTTATGCCAAGCACTTTCAAAATTTACCAAATCTGTACCAAATTTCGAAGAACCACGAAAAACATACCAAATTTCGAGGAACAACGAACTTTGGTATATATATACTCTATATATACACCAGTTAGCAACACTGCTACGTACTGTAACACGAATTTATTCCCCGCTGATGTTCTGGCGTTTGTGGTTCCTCCGGTTGTAACAATACTTTATCCCCAGCTGATGTTCTGGCGTTTGTGGTGCCTCCGGTCTATCTCAAATACCAAGACCCCATCGACACGTACTCCGGCCAAGCTCTGGCCAAAGTAACGCAAGTTACCAACGTGGTCAGGAGCTACATACCCGGCGCTAAGCCGAAGACCGAATAAAAGGGGACAAATGGATCTGTACTTGTTTGTTGTTGCTATGTGCTCATTGTCGTCGCCATCTTTAACATCGCGCGCTCGTTGCCAGGGAGAGAGCGGTGCGTGTCGTGCGCGCGGTGGACTGTGCTGAAAGATTGTGACCCAGTTTTGGTCAGTAGCTTCTACTTCGCTGCTAATGGCTTCCTTGCGTTGTTCCTCTTCTCGTTCACTTCGTTTCGGTGCAAACGTTGTTCAGCTCGACTTCGAAGTAAGGGGATTCACCGGGTAAAACTTTGTACAAAACTATTACTTTATTCTGCCTTTTTTCTGCACTGTTGTTCAAAAACTCTAATGTCGTTGAACAATGGGCCAGTGAAAACTCGGCGTCTTTCAAATCAAGGCTGTTTAAAGTCTTTGACCAAGTATTTTTGGTAGGCTTCAAAGTGACAATTCTCACTAAAAGCAAAACACCTTTTTCTTGGTTTAAATTTCTATCTTGAGATAGTTTGCTGTAATCCCAAATCTCCCGTAACCTTGTGCATGCCCATACGTTATTGCCAGGTGGGGGGAGCACTTGGTTGCCAACAAACAAATTTGCCGATTGTTCGAGTGGCCGGTGTTTGTAAAACCACTTCCACTTCATCAAAATCTGCGACTGAACTTCAGCGATCGCAAACAGAAAAGCGTTCGTTGTGTTACGTCACAATGACCACCTTGGTATTAAACGCTCCTGTGCATTTTGTTGAATTTCGCCATCTTCAGATGTCTTTTTTCGTTGCTTCTTACATTTGTGTCAAAGAATCAATCGAATAAGGGCATAGCAAATAAACGAGTGAAGGGTTTGTGGGCAACTTCTTACCTGATAACACCGATTACATGATTTTAAGAAAACCTCAACTTTTTTTAATTGTTTTTTTCTATCAGCTGGATGATTTGAGCCAACCTGGCTTGTATTAACCTTAAATTTAAACCTGCTTATGCAACTAAATACGTTTGTTAATTACCTGCGTCACAGGAATTTATGACGGCATAATGCTATTTACAAAAGCTAACTTAAAAAGAGGCTTCGTCCGTAATTTCCCGCCACTAAACTTGCTGCATCTTTTGCCATGTCTGCTTTTGTCATTTAAAGTCTCCCCTTCCCTCAACAACGCATCAACTGTTCTCAACGGCGATGAAACGCCTCGGCTGTTGTCCGGATTATGGTGCGCTGTGTTCTTCAACCTGGAACTTGAATAATGACCCAAGTGACCAATTCGCCGACAACACCGGCCATTAACTCTGGTCACGGCGTCTGTTGCCTTTTCAAAAGGTATCAACCCAACTGTGTTGTCCTTCTCACCAGAACAGTTTTCGATACAAGTCTGAAGTCAACTCCGACAATTTTCGCGTCACTTGTCGGTGGCTTAACATTAGAAGGTCGAAGAACGAGAACAAAGCAGACGGGACACAAAAGGTGTTCGTGAGCTGACTGTTACAAGCATGTTTTGGAACCGGGGACTTCACTAATATTCGCTGCGGTTCACAGCCTCTCGCTTACAAACCATTTGTCGCTACGTTAAGTTGAGGCAAAGGAACCAGAATCAATTATCTCCAACCTTTGCCCTTATTCATTTGAATGCTCGAGAACATTTGATCTGCTGCAAATGTTAAGTTGGTTTTGAGGTCATGTCTATCAAGCTTTTTCCCTTTGGATTCGAAGATGAGATAAAACCTACGCAAATCTTTATTTTCTCTCCACTTCGCATGTTTTCTTTTTTGCAGAAATTACATTGAATCAACATCTTTGTACAAAGTTTTAAACATTTTTCAGCTCCTCTTTTATCGCCAGGTTGGCGGCATGCTTATGTAAGAGACGTTCCCATTGGTCGACTCCTGTCTCGATAAGACCCCTCTGACACACACGTCTGGAACGCAAAGTATAGAGGACCACCGTATTCGGAATGCAGTTCACTTTTTATGGTAATGACCCGTCAACGTTTCCAACGGAGGGGTGGGGGTCAAAATAACCTTCTGCGTTGCTCCACGCTGAGCGGATGAATATTTTCTATAACGATTTATACGATTCGTGGTAATTGAACCCTGGTGTTTGCCGTCGACTCGGTACTCCCACAATACCCGGCAGTATTGTGCCGAACACCGCTACTATTGACTTGCGACGCGTAGTGCTGTTGGAATAAACGATGGTGGTCAGTGACTTTGTTCGTGTCGTTGTGAGTATAACTGCCCGTCTCCTGTGGGGACACTTAAGACATCGTACCAGACCCCTCAACCAGCTTGGGACACCAGGTGAGGGCGAAGAGCTTTCTTAGGGGGGGGGCAAATTTTACATCGATAGCATGTACGAAAACAATGGTTATGCATACAATCTCAATTTACGTATAGTAGAATGCCCAACACTTTTCCAGGGGACCTCCCCCCCTCCCTGGTTACGGGCCCGGACACAAATGAAGAATACTTCTTGAATGGTGCAAAAAATAGTCTTGATGTTCAAAGCTTTTGACAAACCGACCAGTCTGATTTATATTTAACGAACCCTGAAGTAAAATGACCCTGCACTCCTTTTTGAGGACAGGTGTCTTCCTAAACATTTGCAGTTTGCTGAACAGAAATGTGTGCACTGAGAAAGCTAATCTACTGCTGAATGAACAGCATTTTCTCAAAAGTTCGTGAAGTTTGAGTTTTGTTGTTAATCGCAGACTCAAGGTCCGTTTCACATGGGTTGGTAATCACGGAACCAGAACTTACCTCCTGCTCAGGGTTAGTTCGGATATCAATAATTTTTACTATCCGCATGTTAGTATTTTAGCTAACCGGTAATTGTTAGGTGATTGATTTCGCGAGATTTTCTTGATAAATTTAATGCAAACTCATGACACTATTATTGTAAATATATAAACGTGAGCACTAGGACCCGATTGTAAATACTTCTGCGAGCCCCACTGAGTGGTGTGTGCAGAGGTTTTTTAGGGGTCATAATGATAGAAGTCCGTGATGTGAAAAAACTAGGTCCGAAAGAGTGACGCTGAGACATGGATGACGTACCGAGAACCGTCGCCAGAAAGTTTTCAATTGCGTTTGTGCGGGGAGGCTTGACATTCTAAAAATTGACCAAAACTCCATTGATGTATTGCGTTTCAATTTAGGGGGATTGGAGCTTTGTAGGGGGCGCTATGCCCACCAAAGCACCCCCATGGCGACGGGGCTGGACGTACCGTTTCACCATTTGGCAGTAGGCTACTCTCGCAGCAGGTTTTTTTAAGGTGTTTTACATTTTTAAGCGGTTAAACATTACAGAACGCAATAACATAGAAAATAAAATACGAACAGAATACTACAGAACAAAATGCGTAGCCTATACGATTCCGGTTCCAAATTATCAACACATAAAACTTCACAAAATGATTTTACGATCAGTCGTAGTCGTTGAAAACTGTGTTGTCCAACCTGCGATGACAGAAATGTTTATGTCATGCTTCAACGCAAAAGCATGTGCAGTTTCTTAGTTGAAGCTGAAAATCAACGTTTGTTTATAGAGTTCATTTGAACCAGGGGTGAGGAACCTGCGGCCCGTGGGCCAAATGCGACCCAGGTGAACATTTGATATGGCCCGCAACAGAATTTTCGTTACCCAAGTTAGAGTGCAACGTCGTGTCAAAACGAAGATCCATGATAAGCAGGTACTTAGATAGTAGCCTAAGTCAAGAAGAGTCACTTTTCGTCATAGTTGGATAAAGGTAGAATTTTAGCAAAAATCAATTGATTTTGCGGCCCGCTAGCAGTAATACACAATTCATGCGGCCCGTGGTAATAAATAGGTTCTCCACCCCTGATTTAAACAATGGTTGTTGCATGCTGGCCAAGCAAACCAGGAGCTTTTAAGAAACGTGCTCGGCGGACATATATGCATGCAACAATGCCCTACTATCCATGTTTGCAAACTATCCAAAAGTTTCTTATGATGCACAACATACATTTTTGTTTTGTGTCTATTTTGCCTTTTGAGGCAAAATAACTGATGGAGTTATTTTGCCTTTAGCTGAATGCGATTGGTGGCAAGTTTGGAATGCATGTCCTGCATAGTTGACCATGACATTTGTAACAGCTCAGTCGCACTTGCATGGACAAGTGTTGTCATGTTTTCAGGGCTGGAAAGCAGTTAGCGGCTTCTTGTTTGTAGGCTATTACGTAAACTGTAGGCTAATCATCAACTCTAAGCCATGAACCCCTCAAATCTAAAACCTGACCCTAAAGCTTGATTTTGACCAGAAGCTATGAGACTAACCCTAACCGTAAACTTTTATACCCCAATCAATTGTCTCTTTGCATATCCTACTTGTCTCACGGCCACTTCAACCAATTGTGTTCAACTGAAGATAAAATAGTACCAGCACAGTCTTTGCCTCATGAAGGACAGTAGACACTGCGTAAATGCATTGCGCCACTTTGAGCCCTGTCATGCGTATGAACAGCAAGCTTGACATATCGCATAACCTAAGTACTTTCCAGAGTCAATTGCATCAAAAAACAAGTTGAAGTTTTGGCACACTAAACTTTTCATTGATTGTTTGTTTATTAACAATGGACCAAGACCATCGTTCTTGAATGGTTCCATTTTAACACCATCCATTATTTCACATTCATAATTTCATCGATAATTGTTGCATTTTAACCACATCTAACTACCAATGCTATTCTACAAACCAAAACAGCATTTGAAACAACAAGCTATCTTTCAAATTTTGAAACGACTCACTTAAAACTCAGTCTAGAAGTCAATGTCACAAAACAACAATTTTGCGTATCGTGTTTTAGACAAAAAAGCTAACTGGCCTGGCATCGTCCAACAACCAGTCAATACACGCTCACGTAATCTAGGCCTGAACCCAGCAGGGCCTTGCGTATACTACAGACTACATTAAAACAGCCAGCCTGCTCTAGCTAGTCTGGACAATAGATCACAGTAGGCTTACTCTCGCTAACCCTAGTCAAGGTACGTAGCAAACAACTGCCATAATGTCCATAATGTATCGGCTACTGAAGAGCTCTACCCCTTGCTGCACCAGCAACAGACTCATGCTGACAAACTTAGCGTGTTTCTATTTGAATAAGACAGGGGATAGTGTTGTAATGGTGTGTGTAATAACCTAACTTAATACTGTATCAAAACAATTTGCAACTTGCTGCTGATTACTGATCTATTGATATTGGATATACAGAAGCCAAACATGATGAATCAGGCTACATGGGGAAAATCAAGTTCAAAAGAAGAAAAATTCAATCAACTCTGGCAAGGCATCAAAGAATTGAAAGAAATAATGCTCATTCAGAATGAAAAACTGGACAAGCTAACTAATATCACACAAAATCTTGAGAACAAACTAAACGGAATACAAAAAAGATGGTTGAATATGAAAATAAGTTGAATCAGTTTGAAGAAGAAAAAGAACAACTATGCGATGAGATGGTTCAGAAAACAAATCTGCTTGTCTTCCAACTTGACAGACAAGAACAACACATTAGAAGAAAAAATATTCTTATTTATGGAGTAGAAGAAAATAAAGAAAGCAACAATGACTTTAAACCACAACGTGAGGACCACGTTGCAACTCTCTTACCAAGGCTGTAAATATCTGACACACACGAGCAAAACACCTCACGTAAAACGCACCCAAATGGTTGTAACTGTTAGGTTCACGATTCGCGTAACTTCACTCCCCAGGTGAAATAAGCAAGGAATAAAAATCTGTGATTGATTCCTTGCTTATTACACCTGTGGAGTGAAGTTACTTGAATACAGATATGCGCAAGTTTGAAACATCGCAAAAAGAAGAAAGCAGAGCCCAATCGGCTGATTTCTCTAAAGCCTATAGAAAACCTTCTAGAGCTTTCAATTGTTCACTATTCGCGTGTTTCTTACTTTTTCAGCCTGATAAGAATCGAATGCAACTAAACTATCGCGTGAAAAGATGTGGAGTTAAAATCAGAACCGTCCCAGAAAGTCTTGAATAGGGGGCTTAAATTTTCGCAAGGGGACTTGACATTCTGAAAGTTTGATAAAATCTTTACTGATTTGTAGTGTTTCATGTTTAAATTTGGAAGGGCTGAGCTCACCAATGCCTACCGTGGTGACTGGACTGGTTTAAATTTCGCTTATGCTGTAATTATTGAAATACGTATAAAGAAATAAAAAGCTACAATCATCAAATCAAGTAAGGCTGAACATAACACAGTGAACAGTTAAAAAGGTTTTGTCCTGCCTTCTCCATAACAAAATTATCTAAGAATTCATCACAATTTGTTTGCCTAAGTTTGTCACTTTTAATGTACCGAATGCTTAGTGTTAACAACCTCTCGTGGAATATTGCGGCCCTTTAATTCACTTTTAATTCTCTTGAATCTTGAAAAGGACATTTCGCCTGAACAATTAGTGACCACCAAGCTACGAAATAAGGCTTCGTGTGGTTGCATAAACTAAAAAACACTAATCTAAGGCATCAAACCCAAACGCGCTTTTGTCATTTTTTTGCTGTTTCCGTGTCTCGTTGGGGAAGAGTTCTGCGGTTGCCAGTTGGTAAAGTCGCTTTTGCTTGCTATTCAATATCATCAA
>Ga0210059_1005801_pt1 | contig 19825 bp, 14 predicted proteins | sample Ectturendosymbi2_FD_188042 | JGI IMG/M metagenome (GOLD analysis project Ga0210059, IMG submission 188042) | Ecteinascidia turbinata endosymbiont from Florida, USA - Sample 2 (SPAdes) (version 2) | ecosystem: Host-associated > Tunicates > Ascidians > Unclassified | place: Key West, Florida... | reverse complement strand
CTCCATGCGTACCACAGTTTGTTGGAGGCCCCCCTTGGATCTTGAGGCCCTAGGCTTAAGCCCAGTGGCGTACAAACCGGAGGGGCGGCGGCCTCCCCAGCTTGAAAAATTCAGGGCAAACTCTATTTTTAGGGCAAGCTCGAGTTGCTCAAAAATTCTGAAACACAAAAAATATTTCAATACAGTGAAAAATTTCAGGGCAAATTATGTTTTTCAGGGCAAGCGCAGGTTGTTCAAAATTCTGAATGATAAAAACTATATATTCACTACACTGAATTCAGGGCACACTCTGTGTTTCAGGACAAGCACAAGTTGCTCAAAAATCCTTAATTTAAAAACTATATTCAATGCAGTGAAAATTTTCAGGGCAAACTCTGTTTTCAGGACAAGCGCAAGTTGTTCAAAATTCTGAATGATAAAAAATACATATTCAGTACAGTGAATTCAGGGCATACTCTGTTTTTCAGGGCAAGCAAAAGTTGCTCAAGCATTCTGAATGTAAAAAGTATATTAAATGCAGTCAAAACTTTCATGACAAACTTTGTATTCAGGGCAAGCGCAAGTTGTTCAAAATTCTGAAAGATAACAAATATTTAAACGCAGTGAAAATTTTCAGGGCAAACTCTGTTTTTCAGGGCAAGCGCATGTTGTTCAAAATTCTGAATGATTAAAATTATATATTCAATACTGTGAATTCAGGGCACACTCTGTTTTTCAGGGTAAGCACAAGTTGCTCAAAAGTAATAAAAGATAACAAATATTTTAACACAGTGAAAAGTTTCACGGCAACTCTGTTTTTCAGGGCAAGAAAGTTGTTCAAAAATCTGAATGATAAAAAATCAGTGACGGGCCGTCAGGGGAGGCAAGGAAGGGAGTTCCTCCCTTACTATAATCATGAAATGTGCAAAACGAATTAGGGATCCAAATTAACAAACTGAACAAAAATTCGTCCTTTCATTTTGAAAAGGTGTAATTATTGTATGATTCTAAACTTGTTCATAGTCAATACATCTGAATTTGCGTATTTCTTCTTCAAGTCAGGGGAAACTCACGAAGGGAGGCACCGACTGCTTGTGCTCCTCTCACCGGGTGGCTTTCGCATTGAGCAGTTTGTCACAAACTGTGGTGGTGAGCGCTTGCTGTGCAATTCCCTTTATGTCATGAGCTCTGTAACCTTCATGTCAGTGACAGTGTAATGTTTGTATACACTTTTAATATATGTACTCCTTATACTATATGCTCTCGTATTCCATAGACTGGCACTTACTTGACGTCGTGTATAATATACTGAATACGCAGCGTTATGTCACATCAGTAGCTGGTCAGACATGCAGCTATACGGTGGTAAGGCGGCGAAGGGAGGCATCCAATCTCTACCTCAATGAAAACGTTTCATTGTTACGACATAGTTAGACAATTCTATCGTATTGATATGGTATCACTGGCGTGACCGACAAGTCGCGTTGGGAAAACTTGCTATAAAAATGTGTGGACTACAACAGGATTTTGTGACATGAAAAATCTACCAAGAAGCCTGAGCAGACATGCCAGGTCAAAAAATAATATTCAAATCAGAATTGCTTTAAATACTTTTGAAAGCTCAATGATGTACTTTGACTTTGAACGAACAGCGGAGACTAAATATCAGCGTTCACAATGCTAAGGTAAGGGAAAGCCGAGATATTTTGAAAGAGCTCATTAATGTAAATTGCTTCCGAGCCAAACCGCAATTAGCATTTTGTAGTAATGATGATACTTCGATTTCCTCTAATTGTGGCAACTATGCGGAACTTTTTCATACTCTTGCTGCGAAAGATGAAAGATTAGCTAGATATTTAGAGACATCTACTGTGTTTTCTGGCTTCTCAAACATAATTCAGAACGATTTGATTGCAGCAATAGGTGTGTGGTTGGATATGATACAAAGGAGATAAGTGCAGCCCCATTTGTTGCAGCAGAAGTAGACGAGTCTACGGATGTCACAAACAAAGCTCAGATCTCTTATGTTTCTGAAAGCGAGGTGGCTTGTGAAGTGAAGGAAGCGCTCATGGGATTTGATGATGTGAGTAATGACAGACGAGCCGCTGCTATATTGTTTTAGTTGTCCTTCCTGTTTCCATTTATTCATATAAATGGCGAGCAGCTAGTAGTATTTAGTCATCTTGTGAAGAGAATTGGTTAGTGCTGCTGCGCACCAGTGCGCGGCGTTGATCTGCCGCGCTGTGTGCAGACTCGTTGACATAGTTGCTTCATTCAAGCTTCCAAGTGTGGATGTGCGTTTGGTGGCGAATGAAGCACCCGGGGCTGGTGTCCGTGTGAGGCTGTCGTCTTCTGGTAACAAAAGGGAGGACCCTTAAGATACGTCTACGGATGAAGATAGTCGTGCAAATGTGCTCTGTGTTCCTTCTGATTGCTTGTTGTGGCCGCATCGTATCCTTGTAGTGAGTCGGTCGCTTTTTGTGCTTCGTATGGAACTTGCTTTGTACTTCCTTCGCCAGAGCGTTGAACCTCCGGTTCGATTTAATGTTAGGTGGGGGTGGATGAAGTGAATTCATGCGTGTTGTTGCGCACTAGTGATCTGCAGCAGTGCGAGCAGTCGTTCTTTTACTTTGCATATTTCATTGAAGTTCTCTGCAGCTGCCGATCATACTAATGGTCTGCATTCTCGATTGGATCACTTTATGCATTCTGAACGTATGCATAAGTTGTAAGGCTATTTCAACTTTTCAGTAAAACCGTTAAACAAGTAGGTGACAAGTCACTTCAGTTTGGTCCTCCTATATGTTACTTTTTTCAAATCTAGAATCGCCGTTGCACCTATATGTGTGTAAAAAATTATTATATGGGATAGAAAGCATAAGCAATAGTCATTCTGCAAGCAGCCAGTTGAGTGGTGAATTTATGCTACTCTATTCAATTCATACACTCGCAAATTTTTTAAAGAGATAGCGCCTCCCCAGTCACGAACCTCACCGCACGTCACTGTAAAAATATATATTCAATACAGCGAATTCAGGACAAGCACAAGTTGCTCAAAAATCCTGAATGTAAAAAGTATATTGAATACAGTGAAAATTTTCAGGGCAAACTGTTTTTCAGGTTAAGCGCAGAGTTGCTCAAAAGCTTGAACGGTAAGAAATATATTAAATACAGTGAAAATTTTGAGGGAAAACTCTGTTTTTCAAGGCAAGCGCAAGTTGCTCAAAAATCCTGAACAGTGAAAATATTTTCAATACAGTATATTCAGTGTATATTCACTTGCGTGTTCCGTGTAATTTGGACTATTGTAGTGTGTAATCTGGACTAAAGTCGTGACTGGTTATAATGACTTTGATCTGGACCAAGCCCTCGTTTTTTTAATGCCAGGTTTTTCGTGCTTTTTTTAGAACTCTTCTGTTATCTGTTGCAACATTGATCTTAACATCAAATTTTAGCTGACTGGCTGAGGTAGGGAAGTTTTGAATTTAGTTTCGTGAATGCAGTGTGTAATTTGGACCAACCCTGGTGGCGGCTTGTGTAATATGGACCAGTGTTACAAATGACAATACTTGTATAAAGTACTTGGAAAGTGTTTTATAAGCTACATTTATAGGAATATCGTACAGTACTGTACATGGTACAATCACAGTATACGAATACGATACAATGCATATAGATAGGCACACTGGCACACGCATTTCGAGTGCGTGTTTCATGTCCCGAGGTGTAATCTTTAGTAGAAACGGGGCGCACGAAGTGCAGATTGTTTGACCCCTTGAGTGAGCGTCTTTAAGTGCCTTGCTCAAGCGCACAGCAACGATAACGCAGGCAGGTGTGGGGAGTCAGACCCTTCGATCCGGAACCTTTGCTTTTAACCTTTGCGGTGCGTCATTAATTTCGCGTATATATTTGCATCAGTAAAGGCAATTACCGTAAAGTTTCTTGTCTGGGAGAACACAACATGCAAGGAACATTACCCCCATGAGTTAACAAGCAAGGCAACTAAAGATTTGCCTATAACAGCACCTCTAGGGGATTGCATAAAGAACGTTATTGCCGAAATGACGTTATAAGCAAACTGAAATGCATTTAAAAGAATCCATCGGAACCGAACAAAATGTAACGTTATAGGCGAATTGACGTTACAGACGAAGCCGTTATAAACGAATTCAACTGTACAAAACAGATTTACAGGACGTTTCAGGCCCCATTCGGATTAAACTAAAGAAGTTACTTTCAGGACAAATTTCTTCCGACCCCCCAGCAAAATGCCTTCCCGTACGCCTATGCTTAAGTCTACATAGCCTATAGGTAAATCCGGCACTGCTCATGGGTCAACTACTCAATCAGCTCCACGTTCTCGTAAATCATTAAATTGAGGACGTTTCAAGCGAATAGAAAAAGTGAATTGGCAAAATGAATTAATTTGAACATTAAACCCACCACTGAGCAGGAACATAATGAAATGACGCCCAGTAACAGGCGGCAGCCAACACACTCCCCAAAGCTATTCGCAAGTGACTCGGTCGTGTGCTTTCTCCAGGTCGACAATACATGTGTAGACGACAGACGTCTTTGACATACTCCCAAGATTTCAAAATTTGAAGTCTCTTGCATCTTATTTATTTGGAAAACAATACAAAGAAGTCCAGTTCTCTTGCCAATATGCCAGTCGTTAATACGTTCATTCCATTTTTCTGTAATTTTTTATACAGCACCTCTTCTTTCTGTACCCCACTCCCAAGCGCTCACCCCACCCTCCTTGCACGTAGACATGCTTTTCACCCTCTATGCTTTTGTTGTTGTTGGGCTTTGTTACTGACTTCTGCCTAAAGTTGGGGGGCCCGAGGCAAGACTAAAAAGGGAGCCCCTCTGATGACGTCATCATACTCAATCAACCTTGATAAGCATTTTTGATCATTGATCAAGCCTAAGATACGTCCAATGAATAATATGTTCCTGAGACTACAGCATGACTGACAGAGCAGAAGGAGAAAATGCAAAAGGGTGTTCATGATACACAAGTTTGAAAACACTGGAAGTTGGGAAGGCAAGGCTGGCAATACATAAAACCTATTATGCTATACAACATATTAATTTTTCTTCTTGCACTCGCTCTTAATAAGCATGGGCTGAAAATGCCGGTCTTGGCCAACACACTTTTCGGCCCACACTTTACTATCAGTCAACATTTTGAGCAACGTAACTGCAGCTGACCTCGTTTTTTGTATGACACACAGTTCTTGACGATCTCTTTTAAATGGTTGCATGTTTTGATACAGCAGAACAATGCTCAGCGATAAACAATCTGAGCATAGCTTCAGCCCTTCAACTTTCCGTCTGGTCTTTGTAACTAAAAAATTTGTGTTACATTCGTGAGCATGCAAAAACTATTTTATTCTTATCTGAGAGCTTTTGCTATCAATTATGCCTTTTAAGTTCGCAAGGTTTCGCTATGATTGCATTATTGCAAACTTCCCAAAAGACTTTTGTTGAATCAGCAGGATAGGCAGTAGGCGCTGAGCCAACTTTAAGTTTTTAACAAGCCATCTAATTACTTGTCATTATGATACAATTATCTGCGTGAAGCAGCTTCGTTGCATCATAATAAAAATTCCAAATAATTGCAGGCAGCTGGTTGTGCTTTGTCCTGGTGTTATCCAATTAAAACGTCATAAAGAAGAGAAGTACATTTTTGATGAAGAAGGTGTACAAGTTTTCATCTTGAAAAACTGTTGAAACAAGTTTTTGGTCAGGAATTTGTTACCGTTAAACTTGCCAAACGGTTGGTAAAACCCTGCTAAAAAATCAGCTAACTTCTAGATTGAAAATTTTACAGTGAGAAAATGCTGCTAGATTTAGCAGCAAATCAGCTAAAATGGCAACACTGCTGGCCGCAATCTTGAGGCGTTTGCTACATAACTGTACAAAAAGAATCAAACAAGAATTCTGGACACAGACAGCGTTCAATTGAAAACCTTCGCTTACTACTTATGGCAAATTCAGCAAAATACTGACTTTTTAGAGTGAATGTAATAAGTAGGATTTATTACAGAACACCGCGGGGCCCCCAAAAGCGCGGAGCCCGTAGCAATTGCTACATTTGCTACTCTTGTTAATCCGGCACTGGGAACCATGCAATCTTTGCAAAACCAATTTGTAAAGACAGTGCCTTCAGATGGTGTACATACTATCGCACCTCACGTAAAGATTATAACATGTATCCACAGCCTCCGCCATTTACAAAGCTACCTGTATTTACAAATGCAAAACGAAAGAACTGATTACTGCTGTCAGAACTTTTTTGAAAATCAAAGTTTAACAAGTCACCATGCAGCCGCATGGTATAATGGGAATCGGCATTACGCTGGTGTTTATTAGAAGCACAATGGCTATTTATCTGATCGATGTGCTCTGATTTCGCAGCGACAAAACTTGCACCCGGCATTCTCGGCATAACTTCGCACTTTTCGAATCCATGTTTTGAAACCGTTCATTCGTTCACATTCTTTGAAACCTGACCCCACTTCATTATCAATAATAACATCAGCACCAGAAGTAACTAAGAACATCTGAGTGATTTTAGACAAACTAAGTTAGATACCACGCATGAATAAGTTGATGACTCAATTCCAGTAACTTGTAGAACGTTGTCCAGAATTGATCATTTCACAAAATTACTGTACCTGTACAAATCGTGGTTTACAACTCATTAATCTACAGCAGGAGTCTCCAAACTTTTTTGCCAGAGGGCCACATAGGCTACTGCACAGCAGTTCGAGGGTTGGGCATCTTACGTTATGTTACTGTTTCGAAATAAGTTACATTCTACAAAATCAACAAATGTTTCTTAAATATATTGATTTTTCATTATTGACAAAATGTCTACGCGGCCGGATGAAATGCCTTAATGAGCCGGTTGAAATGGCTTCGCGGGCCAGATTTGACCTGCGGGCAGTAGTTTGGAGACCCTTGATCTACAGTATCTTTGTTTTGCTTTTTTATCCGAAATTGGGCACAAGTCACGAAACTAGTCCTAATTCATACAGCTTCTTATAAAATATCAAAAATAAAGCTGTAAAATGCAATAGGATCATTTTTAACCATGCTCTCTGGAAGAATCTTATCAGTATTTATACAACTTGTGACTTTCCACTTCTCTCAGAGTAGGTAGATTCAATACAGTCAAGCACGTGTCTACTACATCGACCTGTCAAGTGACGAGCATCGAGCTGAATTCTGAAACCTAACCAAATACAGGGTTTCCTCTGGACTGAAACAGCCGGCACTAGTATATACAACCTGCACAACTGGAAAAATGAATTTGGGGCAGTAGCCTATACTATATTCAGTGGATTTTTACAATTTTCTATAAAACAACACTGGTCTAAATCTTGTACAAAAATCCGCCGAATTTTCCGCCAAAATAGTGCGAAAATAGCCAAAAAATCCGCCACCCGCCAAACGCGAATTTTACCCGCCAACCAAATAAAAAAACAGCCAATTTTGGCGGAAAAATAGCACATCTGGCAACACTGGGGCAGTTCCTTCAGCGAACTTTATTTGCTGCTGTTAACGCAATCTTTGTGCGATTTTCACGTGATACACACACACCAAAATGTAAATGAGCCAGCCAAAATAAGGGCAAGAGAGCACTGGTATTTAATGACAGAGGTTACCAAAGGCGCACCCGAAACTACACAGTACAATGAAGAGAATCAGACCCGCCCGTTTGTGTTCGACTTTCAGCTCAGTTAACACGTAAAGCCGTTATAGTTTTCTTCATAGTTTTAGTAACTTAAATTTCATCACTACATCAACTTCACTGTGACATTAACATCAATGCGACATTACTATAATACTCAGGGGTTATAGCCATGGGCGTCCGCAGAAATTTTTCCAGGGGAGGGGCAAAGTCGACATTTTGATTATCGCTGGCGATGCAACGCATATGGACGTACACAAAAAAGAAGATGTCCAATGTTACGCTAACAGCTGCATACAGTGCTTTCCTTGTAAGAAAACTTTACAGTGAGCAAATCTTTTAGTGATCATGGATTTTTTGAGACTGAGTTCGCGGAGTTTGAAATGAATAATAAACTTTGTGAATTTTTAGAATAAGTGTAAAATCTTATGAAAATTCGAAAAATCTACACATTTAATTCAAATATCTTCTCCTTGTTTTCGTACTTTTCCAATGATTTGGAATGTTGCAGGTGCACGAGATGAGATTTCACTACGCAAATGGTCTGGCGGTACTGCGCATTTGCGCACCTATAGAGGAGCATCTGTTGCAAAAAATGCGTTTTGTTGGCAGCGCCGGATTTAGGGGGGGCTCAAGGGGCCCGGGCCCAGGGCCCCCCACCATGTTCATGCGGTTAGCCATATGTGCGACATGCACGCACCACTTAGTCATTTTTAGCGAGGAAAGTTTGTTTGTAGGCGCTATTAATTAATTATTATCGGTCGGCCAAACAGCAGTATTTCACTTGAAGAATACTTGATATTGTGACGAAACAACTATTACACTTATTAGTTTCCTGAAAATCGTTCAGGTATCTGAATCTAGTGAATGCAAGGACAAGTCACGTACAATACGTTAGCTTACATCTCTACTCGTTTCTTGTAAATTTTGCGTCTGCTTTACTCAGATTTGCACAGGTCGTATATGAGTAGCATTGCTAGGTATGGCTACCATACGCCCTCTTTTTGAAGTACATGTGTACTTTTTTCATGAGAAATAAAATATTCTCCGAGGACATCCGAAAATGTCAAAATATCCTCCTTTTTGCATTTCTTCTTTTACATAGGCCACTGTACAGGGCCTACTAGCCAACGCTCGGAAAAACGTGAGAAATGATGGTGAATCTGGATGTGGGTAGCTATGCTGAAACCTAAATCACCGGAAAATAATGCGAAAACGCAAAAAACAACAACCTACTGAAAACCAAAAGAATACTAAAACCGAAATATCACTTTAAGGTTGCGGTCCCGTTTTCACATTTAGATTCCCAGTGGGGGAGAGCTGGTGGCGTAGCTTAGTTTATGGGAAGGCCTGCGAGTTGGCTAATTAATCTATATTTTGCTTGAGTTAATTCTCGGCTGGAAAGGCGGGAATATTTTCACACTAATCGTTACACAACAGCGGTAAATCTTTTTTCATATCTCAATGGCCTTGGCATTAGAGTGCGGACTGCTGACGCCATTATACTGTACTAACTTGGCTGATGAACCGTGATACGGTGATCAGTGTATTGTACATAGCTAAGTGTAGTGTAGCAGTTTCTAGTAATTATAGCGAATCTAGCGGTACAAAAATGCGGTCGCGCACTCGCGCCGCTCGATCATAAACTTGGAGCGCGCAAACGTTTTTATGCATTTTACACTTTATGCATATGAATGCTGTATGGCAAAGCTTATGTAGGCGCTACTAAAACTTTCTTCGCGCTACTAACATTCACAGAAATTTTTGCACCCCTGAGCTAATCAGTAATGCTGAAAAATAAAGAAATACGACAGAAGTACCCCTTTTTCACAAGAGGACTAAATTATTTTGAAGCTGAGTGAATTACGTGCGGTTGCATTTGCACACTTCGCAAAGAAGAGTGAAAAGACTATTGTAACTTGGAGGATATTGCGTACCACGCACTTATTTCTCTTGGTGTAACCAGGTGGCTATCACTTTGTCCCAGCCTGACAAGAAAGCTTCAAATGCAGGCTCCGCAGGTTCGCATTCATACTTCATGTCCATCGACAAGCCAAGTGTTGTTCTGAAACGTTTTTTGGAAATTCTCTAGTGAACTCTGTTTAAGACATTTGCACTCATTTGTGGTTGCTTTTAATGAGCAAGTTCAGAATATTGGGAAGTCAAAAGCATCAATTGTTGAGGTTATCGTGTGTCGCCACTGTGAAGGCAAGGATTCAAGAGAGACAATCAGATATACATGTCAAGCCAATTAAAATCAACACTAAGAAAATTCAGTCAAGGCAAGGATCATGACTGTGATTCATTCATGTCAGATATCTCTGTATTGTACAAGTCTTGTGTTGCACATCTGGATGAACGGACCACTTTATTTGCTGAATTTAAATGCTTTGACTATGTTCCTCCGTTTGCAAGCAACTAATTGGGAAACGGATGAAACATGTGAGTAGTATCTGCTTGATAGAAACGTTTCTATTGATGAAGCTAAAGTAAACTGTTTGACCAATACCTAAACTTGTTTGAGTTCGTGCAAAAAGAACATCAACCAAATGCAATTCATTGTAAAATGATGGAATATGAAAGATGGGCAAAATATTTTGCAACTTGCAATAGCATTAAACGCTTCAAGAATTGCTAAAGATTGCACAGTGGACTTCAACTTTATGGCTCTTTATGCTAATGTGGAACGATTTTTTCCTTGATGCAGCCACAAACCAATAAGAAGGAGAAACCTTTCTGGTTGAACCAGTAGTCTAAAGCTGGTGTGCAATTTAAAACATCTTTCACGCAAGCAGTTTCATAAAATTATAAAAGGCGATACCACATTTTTAGGAAATTTAAGAAATCTGCAAAATATTCATGGGCTAAAAAGGTTAAGTAAATAAGGATTTTGTTTTGTGTGTTTTGAATGAAACATTGTCTACACTGGACTTTTTACTTCAATGCTTAAAACTAACAATAGGCCTATTTGTTATTTGACTTGTTAAGTGTAAGTAATATGCTCAAGTGACAGTCGTAAATTGTCCTCCCTTTATGCGCTGAAACCATGGCAGCGTTATTGAGCTTATTAATAATAAATATGGACAGAAAAAAGAGGATCGTCCCCTTTACAAGTGCAAAGATTATCCAAGTGGTTCTAAAAAGCATTAGAAGTCAAAAGAAGCAAAAATTAGAGAGGAAGAAGTTGTAGCTAAGTCAAGAAACATTCAAGTTACTATTTTATAATGGCAGTGAAGTCCAGCGGAGACATTTCTACGGAACCTTAAAGAGGACAGAAAATCGAAGAACATGTTGGTATAGAGTTAGACGTACGTACCGATGAGAATAGCCCTAGTTGAACCAGCGATGCACTAGCGGAAGAACGTCAAGAAGTATCATCGGAAAACACGATAGATGAGTTGTTTGACACTATCACTGGAGGCAAAGATACCAGTCTCTGGTTATCCAATATACCGGAAAAAATGCGCGAATATTGGTTGAAAAACGAAAAGTTATTTTTAAAACATGATGTTCCACAACACAGAAAAGACAGAAACTCGTCATGGAAATGCACCACAAATCTTATTCGTGGCCAGAACCACAACGCCGAAGTCGTTGAAAGAAGCTGACGTTGTTTTTCTCCTTCACAAACGTGTGTTTATTGTTTCACGTGTAGACTGATGTGCGCGGATACGACTGAATGTGCGCATTTCCTTATTAGAAAAGAATCTGCGACTGGAAGTACGTTGAGGAGCCACGAGCAATCAATGGAACATAAAGATGCCACGATTACGTTTAGTCGCAGATGTAATTAATCACCATGAAGAACTGATACAGAGCTAGCTAGTCAGGTAAGTCAGTGTCAACAATATTGGAAATCGCTTCTGCAACCTTTGGTTTCTGTCGTAAAATTTATTGCTGAGCGAGGACGGGCGTTCAGAAATAATTGGATCGCCCAGAAATTTTTTTCAAGCGAAATTTCAAAAAAAGAAGATGCGATGCTTCTGGTGACCAGTTTTACAACAGTTTCACAAAACGCTAATAATTATTGTCAATTGTCATGTTGCATCATAAATTTTTGTTACACTTGAGTTAACAAATGTGACGTCACAAGATTACGTCATAAATATTAATGATCCGTGGAAATAGTAGTGACTTCATCAGCCATCCCCTACCTAAAGATTCTATATCCGCACATGGGGCCTCCCACCACGCCTGGGCCCCGGGCACCCCACCATCTAAATCCGGCGCTGGGAAGCAATGCTTCTTTTTCACTCATGTTTCTTTACACATAGTATAAACCAGGGGTGGGTAAACTTGTTCAATAGAAGAGTCATTTGCAGAAATCCAAAAAACAGCGAGCCGCAAAACCAGTTTGTAGTGTCAATACAAATACGGTAAAGAATGCAAGTTTTACATTAATTGATGTACAGTAATTGTCAGTATTTGCTTGATTTTCTAGTCCCCGAAAATCTCCAGAGTACGTTGTTAAAGCTGTGCAAAATTAATTCTCACACGTGTTCATTTTGCAAGGTTGCACGATAGTTTGATTTTACGAACTTCATTACGGAGAAAAAAAATCACAGCAATATGTTGTGCAATACACAGAAATGAGTTTACACTGGTATTTTAAATTCTAGGTATTCACTTTCTTGAACCTGTCGCCCGAAATTAAGTGTAGAGCGGCATTGACTAAAGTTTTTTTTTTGAGCCAGATTTTCTTGCATTTCGGTCAGTTTTATCTCTACAGCAGACATGTTTGTAACAAACGGTTAGCGAACTGGACAGCCATCACCGATACATTGACATTGAATGGATTTGCAAGGAATGCAAAGCATGGTTTTGACTCTTGGAAATGGTCAAATCTGGCTTGGAACTTCTCCGGTAGCCTTAAACTTATTTCAGTATTCTTCCACTTTGTCTGCAGTTGCCTCTTCGCAAAAAACATTCGTTCTCATTCTGACATTGGGAAAATGAAAGAATGCTTTCAACGATATGTCTTTAAGAAATTATAATTTTCTTCTGGGAACTTAAATAGATTAACTTGCGATTTAGGTTTACTGTCGTTATCAAATCGCGCCAACTCCCTGGTGGCCAGTGTTCCCTCTAAGGTGCGCAAATGCGCAGAACCACCAGAACTGTTCCGCAGTAAAATCTCATTCTCGCGCACTTGCAACATTCAAATTTGAGATCGTATATACATCGCTTAGCCCTTTCGATACGTTTCACTGGTTGTGTGACTACATGGTTGTGAAACTGCATGCGCACTAAAACAAACATTTGCTCAATGTAAAATGTTCTTACCGGGACACTGCTGGTGACTAACTTCACGAACTTGTGTAAACACTAAACACATTGACAAATTAAACAAACGTTAAATATGGGGCAACAACTCTCTATCAATCTGAGATATTGCTATTCATGTACTGTAGTCTAGAAGAGCCACACAAAATATGTCGGCGACCGGCAATTCGCCTACCTACGCGGCTTACCGCTGTCAGCAGCCACTGTCTCACTACATTACCTGCCAAGATACCTGCGTTCAATAGTTACATGTGGCAAACCGCATACTACCGTGACTTGAAGCGCATCTTCGCAGATTTGTCACCATGTTATTGTTACGCAACAAAGGTCAACAGAAGAACAATTCGTTCGCAAGGTACGCAACCTGCCTCTGCAGGCAAAGAAGCGGATTTAGTGAACTGCAAGCTCATAACTGCATGTTACCAACACAGTGAACCTGACTCTTGTGCTGTGTGAGTGTCATATCGGCAAATAAACTGTCATTGCGAAAATTAACCCAACTAATCAGAATTAAACTGTCGACTTCACGTTTTCCAGAAAATTGTCTTTCTTAGTCCCAATTTTCAGGGAGTAAATGCCCGTTTTACCCCCCTGCGGACGCCCGTGGTCAGAGCCGTGTGAAAGGCTGCTGGGGCCCCCAAAAAATCCAGATGGGGCCCTTTAATATCAGCAAGCATTTAGGCAGATGCGTGCTTTTTCGATCCAGCTGCAAATTAGCCCCTTGAGCAGAGCTATTTCCAAACCTAACCAAGCTAAACTAATAACATACAACTTAGGAGAAAATAACTTTAATGAAGTGCCAATGCAAAATAAGTGAAAAGCAACTTTATCACTTGTTAGTTATCATCAATAAAGCGAAACAAATATGTCTTCTTGTGATGTGATAGGAAATGATTTGTGATGTAATTTACCTGTTTGATGCAGTTGCCGTAATTGCATCAACTATAGTATACGACAGGGGTGTGCGACCCGCGGGCCAAATGCAATACAACAAAGTGGATTTTTATGCCGGTCACTAGTACTAGACAGCCTGTGTGAAACGAAGGCGCGGCCCGCGGTCTAATCTGTTTGGCCCCTCAGCAATAAAGGTTGCACACCCCTGGTACACAACAATATGTAAAACCGGCAGTCTCATTAATGCTTGAGACCTGCATCCCGACGATCACAGAGCACCTGGTGGTCGCTGTACAGCCTCATCATTTATAGCCAATCTCAATGTAATCAACTTGATGCTTTCACCAAAAGCTGATAGGTGGAAGCAGAGCGTAGAACTAACCACTTCCCAACACTCACTCTTCCTTCGCTTCTAATAAGAACGAATTTATTGGAATCTGACACCATCCATATTCATCATGACATATAGCAAGTGAGATTAAATCTGAGGAGGCTTCTTAAGATCGAGCAAGCGAACGTTAAACTTATCGAGATTATCTCCGGTTTTTCTGGTAGAAACTTTAAATTAGACTGCCTGAATACAGTCTGCACAGACATATATATCATAACTGACACAACAGCCTTCCTTCGTTACAACTTTACATAACCTGTCTTAAGCAGCTTTCACGAAAACGTTTTAACGTTGCACTAGAAACCTAGTCTCTCTATCTGTACGCAACTACAAAGCGATTGAACAACACTCCACAGCACATTCATTATGACGTAAATTTCCCCGACAATTTCAACGCACAACCGCGAAGCCATGGAAGTTAAGTGGTGAAGGTCAAGACTTTATTAACAATTAACAATTTGCCTTGTTCTGACGTAACCACAACTTTACAAAAACTGCTATGGTGTCCGAACGTCCGCAATTCTTTTTCGAAATTAACGAATCATGATATTACATCCTTAATCTACCGACTCTGCATTGAGGGCAAAAATCATAAGAGTAAAAGTCAAGGGTAGGCAGACGTCTCTAACTTACTAATACAATATATATTGTGGGGCCCCTACGAATGGTCGGGCCCTCCCCGGACCGGCGGGTACGGGGCTGCCTTGCCACGCCACTGCCCATGGTTATAGCACGAGTTTAATGGTTCTCATCATGGGAAGAAAGTAACCAAGGCCACGAATATTTTTGGCAGGGATTAAGACAGGTATTAAACCATAGTCCCCATGTCTAGATTCCATTGGGAATCTTTTCTTAACTAGTGGGTTACAGTTGTTTATCAGGCGGTGGCCATCAACAGACTGATTTCGACTAACCTTTCCTACCTGAAGTAGGTTCTGTCACGCATTTTGATTGGCTACAAATGTTCTCGAATATACTATGTCTTTTTATTATGATCTTATCTCACTCTTAGGTGCCCCGTAAAGGATTTTTCTTGAGAGAGCAATTCTTTCTTTTGTAATGACATTTTCCTATTGGTTAATCATCCTCTTTCACTCAGAAATATCCTCTCTCACTCCAAAACGTCCTCTCTCACTCTGAGAGGCATGAGTATTCTCCCTCCTTGAATTATCCTCTCACACTTCGAGACTTCCTCGCTCACTCTAAGAAGAGCGAGTTTTCATTGGTCGAAATTGTCACGTCATGGGTCATCTCCAGAGCGCGCATTTGTACCCTTTAATCGAAATTTTATGTATTCATTTTTGTTCTAATTTGTAATTTAGAATGTAAATCGAAAACTGTAAAGTGTTTTCCTGTGGGTGTTAGGCTGGTTACTTCTTTCCCTAACAACAATATACGGCATACACAAATATCACTTGAACAAAATCACCATCAATTTTAGTCCTACAGTATCCGGTCCGGATTGAGACGTAATCTCAATCTTCAAATTGTTCTATTTTAATCCGTTTATTGGGAAGTCCATTGTTCATTAGTTATAAAGACTTAGTTTCCCAATGCTCGTTCCAATCACTACTGTGTATCGACAGCAGTGACAAACTTCCCGGTCATTTTCTTGACTTATTTTCAAAGTCATTAATGCCACTTATCCGGTGAATTCCTGAATCAGAGGAAGTTTCATGTTGAGGTTGTAAGGCGAACTCAATAGTGCGTCCCTGGTTAAGATAGTGACATAATTTTTGACTCAGTAAGCCATTTCGGTTGGACATAGCTGCACTATTTGTTTGAAAAATGTGCAAAAGTAGGAAACAATCTATCATACTCTATACCTTATCGCAAACATTTCTAGCAAGTAGCCTACACAATTGATTAAATCTGTGCTAAGAAAAAACGGTTGAAGTTGTACTGGCTAAGAGCTGGCAAAAAAACTTTAACATCACCTAGTAATCTACCTTAAACCAACCACTTACTAGTCAAGCTTCCAATAACCTGTGACTTCAACCATGGGTTAAATTCAAACCACCTAAAATACCTGAAATGTCTGTAGAAAAAATGAGTGCTCATAATACTCAAAAATGCCATTTCTGCTACCTAATAAGAAGCATGAATGTAGCCTTGCTTATTAACAGTCTTTGCAACACAACAGCAATAATACAAAATTACTTTGTAAACTAAGAAGAAAATGTTCTATAAATTAAAAGATGTAGTGTGGTCATAGGTGGCGGAACCGGGAGGGCCCTGGGTCTAGACCCCCCCACTTTTAACACAATTAGTATTGGGTCTTTGTTAAAATAAATTGTTCAATCAAAAAAATATTGCGGAATTTTGGCAGTATTTTGTCAATATTATTAGCAGCATATTATTAGCAATTTGACAGGATTCATAATTGTGTAGCAGAATACACCGTGCACAGTCTGTCATCGTGCTATGGCTTGCTTACCGCATTGGTGTTGTTGAGTAGTGTTGCCAGATGATGGTGAAATTTAGCTGGCTTGTGTGCATGGGGTTGGAAGGATCTTTTCCAGGGGGCCAAATGTGGATTTTTCCAAAGTTTTTCTAGGGGGAGCCAAAGTGGTGAAAATTGTGTTTTGCCACTCGAACTAAGAAAACAGCCGTTATTACTGAAATTTTCGAATTCCTGTCCCCAGGGCCGGATTTAACTGATGCGAGGCCCTAGGCTAATCCACTTGTGAGGCCCCCTCTCCCTTTGTTGCGAGGAACAAAATGGAAAGCGTTGCAATTTGCGAAAATCCGTAAACGACCCTCTGAAAATAAGGTCAGTAAAAAATTCTAAATCATTACTGGAGTGCCCACGACCACTGCATTTGTTGCTGCCTTCGACGCAAAAGTGTTAAATTGCACGGAAGTGTTGAACTCCTACTTGACTTACGGGAAGAGGATTATTAACTGCCACAGGCAAACCAACCGAAATCGCCACAATTGAAATATTTAATAAAACACATGGTCTATGTTTTTTTTAAGAATCACATCTGTTTTTTCTTATCTGTGTTAAAAAAAACTAACACACTGCACCTATATAGTATGTGTGGCGGCATTAAGACTTTAAAGCACAATGTGAGGACCACGTTGCAACTCGCATACCACGGCTGTAAAAATCTCACACACACGAGCAAAACACGTCACGTAAAACGCACCCAAATGGTTGTAACTGTTAGGCTCACGATTCGCGTGTTTCTTACATTTTCAGACTGGCAAGAATCGAACGCAACTAAACTGTCACGTGAAAAGATGTGAAGTTTAAAAACCAGAACCGTCGCCAGAAAGTCTTGAATAGGGGGTTTCAATTTGCGCATGAGGACTTGACATTCTGAAAATTTGATAAAATCTTTACTGATTTATAGTGTTTCATATTTAAATTTGGAAAGGCTGAGCTCACCAATGCCCACCATGGCGACTGGACTGGATTAAATTTCGCTTATGCTGTCATTATTGAAATGCGTATAAAGAAATAAAAAGCTACAATCATCGAATCAAGTAAGGCTGAGCATAACACAGTAAACAGTTAAAAAGGTTTCGTCCTGCCTTCTTCATAACCAAATTATCTAAGAATTCATTACAATTTGTTTGAATAAGTTTGTCATTTTTAATGTACGAAATGCTTAGTATGGGCAACCTCTCCTGGAACACTGCGACCCTTTGATTCATTTTTAATTCTTTTGAATCTTGAAAAGGGCCTTTCGCCTGAGCAGTTAGTGACCATCAAGCTAAGAAATAAGGCTTCGCGTGGTTGCATAAAATAAGAACTGGACTAATCTAAGGCATCAGACCCAAACGCACGTTTGTCATTTGTTTGCTGTTTCCCTCTCTCATTGGGGAAGCGTTCTGCACTTGCCAGTTGGTAAACTTGCTTTTGTTTGCTATTCAAGCTCATCAAGATCTCTGATTTGCTTAGCATGGGAGAAGTACAAACTTCCGAAAGTACTCAATAGCGATCTGATTTCTGAATGGCTTTACTGAAGAAAATTCAAATGGAAAAAAATCACATCTAAAAATACCAATCGAGCTTTACGCGATACAAACGCTGACAAATCTACTGTATTGCTCAGTCACCTAAGAAACAACTATGCTTTTATTGTAGGATACTGCTGCTAGCCCTACACATAGCTCTTATCTGCAGTACAACCTTGCTTTGATCAGGTGCAGTGACGTAACTAGAGGTTTGTGCCAGGGTGAAATTTAGCTGAAGGCAGGGACGGATTAAGGGCGGGGTGGCAAGGGGGGCAATTGATCCGGGCCCTCCGCTTCATGGGGGTCCACCGTGATACATATATTTTTTTAAATAAAATATTCGTTTAAAAAATTGTAGTGGTTCAAAAGAGATGTATTCCGATGTTGCGTTGAGTATCATTAATGATTTCTCTGCAAGTTTTGACTTTCTGCCAGTTTTGGTAATCACTACTGAATATAAATATTTTCGGTTTTGTTCAATGCAAATATATTTGAATTTTGCTTGTAACTGTTCCTAATAATCGTTCTTTTGTGATGGGTTTATCTGCTCGTGCATCACGCCTACTGCACAAATGTCGCGAAAACGATACTGTTTACGTGCTTAAGCAGCAAAGCTGGTTCTGCTGTGGTTGCTGATTAGAGTCAATGATTCCGTAACCACTTGCACGGTCTGTAGGTAGCCGCAGTTGAACTGCGAGCTTTGTTTCGTCATAAAGGGTAACGTATGGTGGAAACGCACTTTTCTTCCGATGGCTGCTTTTCTTGCAGTGGTTCTTAACCTTTCGTGTTTTGTGGCCTCCTTTAAAAAACTCTCAACACTTGTGGCCCCTGCTCATCAATAAAAATATTTAGCTTTGTTTTGGCGTTTTGCAATATCACAGCAGAGCTATATAGTAAAGGCCTCTGCTCGTGGCCCCCGGAGAACCGCACCGTGGCCCCCTAGGTGGCCGAGGGCTCCCGTTGAGAAACCCTGTGTTCTTGCGTTACATCATAAACATATGAAGCTAGTCAAGCCACTTACACCACATGTTATTGCGTGTTCCGTCAGAAAAGGTTTTTGATCAGTCGATTTGTAGAACGAAAGGGCAGAAAGCGAGATTGCAGTGTTTAGCTAGCGAGATGCCGAAATCTGTAATGCTATCAGGCAAGGGCGTACGCAAGGAAGGGTTGGGGTTAACCCCCCCCCCCCCCTTGAATTTGCTATGTTACAAAAACGTCATTACTTATGCAAAGGAGTTTGTGTATGTTTTCGCACATTTTTTGCTTGTTTGATATCAACTTAACGCAAAAACCACACAATGATTTTGCATGAAAATTTCAAGGAACACTGTAAATGGACCAAAAAGAAATAATTACATTTTGGTGGGAATCTGGCCCTGGGTTATCGCCTGTATCCAAGAACCATCTCACCACTTTTTGCAAACCTCCCGTCGACTCCGTATTTTCATGCTTGTGTTACGTGATAGTTCACTTTATTCGCAACAATTGTCTTTATTTTGTCAGATCAGCGCGTGCGCTGACGGTGCTGGCTTGACTTCTTTACCAATTACTGTGGCATGGTAGAACTAGTTAAACGAACTCAAAGTCAGCAATTGTTAAAACCCAGA
>Ga0210059_1005800_pt1 | contig 19828 bp, 12 predicted proteins | sample Ectturendosymbi2_FD_188042 | JGI IMG/M metagenome (GOLD analysis project Ga0210059, IMG submission 188042) | Ecteinascidia turbinata endosymbiont from Florida, USA - Sample 2 (SPAdes) (version 2) | ecosystem: Host-associated > Tunicates > Ascidians > Unclassified | place: Key West, Florida... | reverse complement strand
GAGCCATTAAACAGCTCTCTAGCGCAATCGGCGGAGGAGCTAGGGCGTTGGTAAGGCAACTGAAATTGCTGGTTTTAGGCTGAAATCAAAGTACGAATATATCGTACCCCGGTTCTCAAAGTGTTAATATTAACTGGTATGCATTTGCATTACTGCTATCTTGATATCCAAATAGGTTATGGTTTATGATTTTTCATATTTTAGTTTGGCAGGTGGAAGCTTCAAAAGTTGACTATGATTAAGTGTGGTGTGCAGCAAGCAGTTGAGCAAGTAGTGTTTTTTCATGTTACTTGTTACTTTGACTCTAGTGAGCAAACAGTGTTTGCTTCCATCTGCATTTAATCCTTGATCAATAGTTGATTGTTATATTCACACCAGATCATAATCAAATCAAATCCTAGCAGGTATTCAGGTCCCTGAAAAGATGCATTTTAAAAAGACATGACGTGTCACATTAACGCTGTTATGAAGACTTTTAATAATGGTCTACACGGATTTACATTCTTTTTGATGTAATGCTAAGTACCATATCAGTCCATGTAGAACAACATAAAAGTTTTATTTGGATACTAGTTATAATCTTTATCTCTTGTAACTTTGCACATGTACATGTACATATGTAGACAGGGAAAATAAACAATATTTGAGAAGTACCACTAGTTTGCTGTTGATTAAAGATTGCTTGAAAGCATTTTTCCAACATGGTGATGCTGGGGTGAAAAGTTCACACTGGTGCTACTTTTTTATATAAAGATTTTATCATATTCCAAACAGTTTGTAAGGCAGAAAAAGTTGTTTGTGTAATATAACTTTTGTATCTAATGTATTTTTTTACTCCTTTTAGGCGATTTGAAATAGTATTGTTGCTTGAATAATTTTTGAAAAGATTGCTTGGAAAGAGCATTAATTTTCTTTCAACATGTTTATGCTAGGCTCACAAGCTTGCTTCAGTACTGCCTATTTATTATAAAAATGTTTTAGAATTTTGCAGGCAAGTAAAGTGTTTCTTACCTGTATTTCAATTACAACACCTTTTAGACAATCAGCAAGTACATTGCAAAATGATGCAAAAATCACAAATTTCCTTAAAACATTTATCACTCATGTTAAAAACAAGAAAGTGTCTAGGTAGCCGGTGACAGTTAAGCAAGGTCAACTGCTAGGTAGCTGGCATGCATGTGATTCAGCACATGCTTAGGTTTAATCACCACAAACACAAAGCAGTTTCAGACTTTCTTAATCTTTATATCATAGTAGGGTGAACATAAGAGTGGTGGTCTTGGAGCTCATGTGTCCACCATGCTTGAGTTTCTGGTACACTTTTCATATGATGCTCAGGTTGCAATGTCAGGTTTAAGATTTTAGCATCTACACTGATAATGAGCCAAGAGTTGCTAGGTGCAATCTTTCCTTTTGTTTCATTGTTTCCAGGCTTTGTCATAACAAGCTATATGCATAATTACTTGACATAACAAAAGAAACAGAGGATCACGCATAGCAACTCCTTGCTCATCTTGAGCGTACACAAGCATTTACACCTTTAGCTTTCAAGCTTTAGCTTTAGGGTTTTTGCTCTAGTTTCAGGCTTAGAGTTTCAGGTTTAGGGCTTTAGGTTTAGTGTTAGGGAAGGTTTTGTGTAATTGTTGGTAAATAATATACAGGTTTAGAGTTGCATAAGTTGGCTTATCCTAGGTCAATTGAACTTTGCTAATATATGCATTTTGCTATATTTCAGTTCATTTTATTACTTTTCAAACAAAAAGTTTACATTTCTGTATTAACTAACTTTCAATACATCAAACTATGAAATCTCAAATCTTAACTGCAACTAACATACAACTATCGCCTTAGTCACATGACTATAAATTAGCATCATAACTGCACAATGACTGCAACTCGGCTTGTGTAGCCATAGTCGGGAGCAAGGTAGATTTCAATTTTATTTTTTGAGCACTTTTGTCTATGTTTCACTTTTGGCGGGTGATCTCCATTGTACACTATGCTAGGGTTTTGTTTTTTATGTTGCCGGCTACCTAGCAGTTCACCCTGCGCAGCCATTGGCGGTTACCTAGGACTTGACCTTGTGTAGCTGCTGCCAGCTACTTAGACACTGCCTAAAAAGAAGTTTGCATTTTAGTGAGAAGGCAAAATGGATTTTGCTTTCAGAGATAATAAAAAGGACAAAAGTTGAAACCATCAGAGGTACAATAACATTATTATAAAAAGGGGACTGTTGTAACCTCTCAGTTGGCGTTACGTTGAATGTGCAGTTCACCACGAACAGAATATGCGCAAAGAACAACACCCATATATATGTGGCACGAACAAGCAATAGTAGAGTGATCGTGACGTGGAAGCTCTGCCAATATTAACGTGTGAACGATTGAACATGATGACTCACTAGCGTATGCGGAGAGTGATCATGGCGTGTGAACTCTATTGTTGCTTGCTGCCACAGGGCGAAGCTTTACGCATATGTCACTCAAGCTTTCCGATCGCAACAAAATGGTGCTGTGACCAGGATGTGAAGGTTGTACCAGGTACAGACTTCACATAAAAAAGAATGTGCGATTGGTGTGGTTTGTTGTGAAAAGAAAAGGATGTTGTTGCAACCTCTCAGTTGGCGTTGCGTTGAATGTGCGGTTCACCATGAACGGAATGTGCGCAAAGAACAACACCCATATATATGTGGCGCGAACGAGCAATAATAGAGTGATCGTGGCATGGAAGCTCCGCCGATTGTAACATACAAACGATTGAACATGATGACTAGTGTACGCAAAGAGTGATCATGGCATGTGAACTCTATTGTTGCTTACTGCCACAGTGTGAAGCTTTGCGCATATGCTGCTCAGGCTTTTCGATCGCAACAGTATACAAAAAAAAATCTAATACACAAGAAATTACAAATATGTTATATATTCAGTACATATCTATGGAAAAGATAGGTAGGTCACTGACACTACCAAATATTGATATTAAGAATCACATCAATACAAAATAAAAGTATTTCCAATACAAAGGTGATCACTCATCCTCTCTTACACTTCCAAAAACCAGGGGACTGGTTGGTTACCAAGAAGTTCTCGTTAAATGAAAACAGAACAGTACAAAATTATCTTTTCAGAGATGCAAGTCATATTGGCTAGCAACAAAACATTCCTAACTAAGTTATCTACATTAAATCTTTTACATCTTTTACAGCTAAAAATTGTGTTTAATTTCATAACTCAAAAAAAGCTGAAATTGCTTTGATTTACTTTATCACAGACATGTCACTCACTGTACAATAATTACAACTTCTCAGGAAACACATGTGCCACTGACAGTGGAAATGGTCAGTTATTGCCACACAGCTACTGAGCTAGCTGGACCACAGTCAGGGTGCATTGCATTAGGAAATGGCCTTTTTCAGTTTTGGTTGCCAGGGATGACAACCCAAAGCCCAGCCAGGGTGTACCATGATCAAGAAACAGTACACTGTCACCAATTTCCACAACTTCTTGGATTTGATTACATGTCCTTAGGCTATTCATATCTCAAACTTTTCTCTATCTTGTGGTACTGTAGCGTAGGCTTGCCTCTTAAGTCTTTTGGCACTGGATGGTTTCCTAACTAAGCACACTGGGCGGTTCAGTCTGCTTAAGCTAACCTAATGTAATCCACACTCGTAAAATGCTGTGCATACTCTCACCTCCCACATGGAGAAGGAGGCCATCCTCTACAAGAGGGATCTATGTATAGGCCAATCTTCTAATCTATGTATGGTGAATCGTGACAAAAAGCTGTTTTCTATGTCGCTTCTTCTCTTGCAAATAAAACAGTGTCAAGCAAAAAACAGTTAATCTGCCACTACTAGGTGGGATGCAGTTTCGTGGATGAAGTTCCAAGGTGTAAACGCTTTGAAGTGTTCAGACGTCTATTACTGCCTTTATCGGTAATGGTAAGTAAGGCATAGGCTACCCCACTCAGTTTTTGCATTTCATTACCCTTTCTACTCCACATTAACTTTGGCCAATGAGGTCACCGTGAACCCAGTGACCCCAAGTTATTTTCACAAGAGCTGGGCTCAACACGAACAAGACCAGACAATCAATTGTAGAAAATGCTCGAAACCATGTAAACTGGAGATGGATCAGAGTCTGACGGAGCGCCAGAGTCTCAAATTTTGACTCCCAATACTACTCCAAATAGGTTTGCTCCGCATCCGCTCCTCCTCCGCAAATCATTGAAATATTCAAGTCCGACCCCGTCAAGTTTCAAATTCTACAGTAACATAGAGTGATGAAGACTCGAGACTTGGTCTCGATCTCGAGTGTCTCGAGACCCGTTTCTTGGAGTCTCGGTCTCGACGGTCTCAGGTCTCGGTCTCGAAGGATTTCGTTCTCGGAAATCGAGCTCTTCGCCTTGAGACTTTGCATAGGTTATTTTAATAAAGTTTTACAAGAAGGAGTTCCTTAAAAAACGGTTTCAAAAAATGATTGTTCAAAATTTAGCCATTCAAAGAGGTCAGAGGCTACTGTAAGCTTTCTTTGTTGTTATGTTGTTTGCGACTTGGGGAAAACAATTTGTCCTCTACCCCGTTTAAAATTTATACTGAATTCAATAAAAAATGTGCATGTACCAATGAAACCGCGGCGCATAGTCTCTGCAACGAGAGGTTGGAAGCACAGGTGAAAGGAAGCCGGAACGGCCCGGAACACCGTTCCCGTAAAAGAATTATCGCCGGTACGGCGTTCCGGTTAGAATTTCTAGTAGGTTGGTATTATGACCAGAGGTGAAAGTAAGCCGGAACGGCCCGGAACGCAGTTCAGGCAAAAGAATTATTGCCGGTATGGCGTTCCGCTTAGAGTTTTAAATGTGCTAATACGTATTTGTAGTTTTGTTTTTGTTCAACTCACGTTTTTTTGCCATGCCGTTAACAAAACATTCTACAGAAGAACGAGTGTACGACCTCAGAAACAATGTGAAAAACTGTGTAGTGCCAAGGATTGAGATAAATCACAATGAGGATTCTTTTTTTACGGCGTTGAGAATGACTTGTTGTTACGTATAATAAGTCACACAGAACGTCTGAAGCCGTTTTCAGAACAGGAGGACAGTTATAAACTTTCGTTCAGACTGGAATTCCTTCTTGTTTTTTGAGAAAAATATGGGTAAAGGCAAGATTAACTAACTTGCACTGTAGCCAAGGGTACAGATAGTCAGTGGAGCAAAATGTTAACAGTTTGTAATACCACACGCGTTCAAGCTTAGTATGTTCTTTGACTTCAATTGTTTTGCAGTACAGTAATCTTGAGCCATTCTGATTTACAGCTCAATGCTTAGCAAAGATTTCAACTACCGTTGACCAGAAATAGGCATGTATCATGATTTATGGTAACGCCAATTTGTAGCTTGAGCTTATTGGTGTAGTGAGCAGAGTGAACTTCACGTGTACTGTAAGTTGTAAGTTGTTTTCTGTTTTTCAAAGTAATCGCAATAAGGGAACCTCATATACGCTAGGCCAGCGCTTTTCAAACTTCTTTTATGTTACGGCACACTAATACATTCTGAATTTGGCTGAGGGACAAATACTTTATGAAATCGAAAACCTACTTTTCGCAAACTTTGCAAAAACCTACTTTTCACAAGATTTGCAGCATAGCATAAGATTTTGTCAAAACAAAATTTTCGCGGCCCACTTCAGCCTCTTCAGCGGCACACATTTTGGGAGACACAGGGCTAGGCTGTATTAACTTCAGAATGTCGAAATGTGCATACGAGTGTAGATCTAGCAAGCGAAAGAAAGCCACTGCCAAAGCAGATGCAATACGAGCTTTTATTGAAAAGACGAAACCACTAATCCAGTGCTTTAGTGTGCCAGAAAGATCTGGAAATTCTACAGCATGAATATTTTAAGACAGAGTTAGCAGAGTTTTAAATGGATTACAGACCTTGTGCATTATTAGAACAAGTTTAAATCTTATCAAAATGCGAACAAGTACACATTTAAATCAAAATAGCATTTTAATTTCGTGCTTTTCCGATGTTTATACACATAGGCAAGCCAAGGGGCCATGCCCCTCCCCAGATTTTTAGCATAATCATTTTGCACTTTAAAATGCGTTATTCCAAGCAAAGTAGTTTTATTTATTCCAAGCAAAGTAGTTTTAAGCAAAGTAGAAGTGCAATTAAGAGAAGGTAGAGGCCCAATCATCAACTAGGTTCAGTTCATTCCAGCAGTAGCTGACAACATGAAACAAAGGTTCTTCCCTACGGTATCAAACAGCGCACAAGCTAGCGTTGCTGCAACTCGCCAAGAGATGTACAAAAACCTTGTTAATCAAATGGCTGTTTTGAATCCATACAACTGGGTACGTGAATATCCTCGATTTGGCGAAAACGAAGTAAAAAGTTTATGTAAGACCTTTCATCTCAGCAACCAAGAAATTCATCTTGGTTTTATTTAATACAAGTCAAGTGGTGGAAGAAGTATTTCTAATAAATGCAACAAGCTGCTTGTGGCAGTTGACACTCTATCACCAAGCAACGCCGACTGTGAGCGAAGGTTTAGCGCAATGAACAATATCATAAACGCTAGAAGTTTGATAACTACAAGCTATGCCGCCAACCTGCTCTTTATCAGCACTGTGGGACCTCCGAGCCAAGCATGGGATTCAGATCAATACGTCAAAACGTGGCTTGGAAAAGGAAGTAGAGCAGCTCACTCAACCAGCGGCATGGCTCGTCACAAGCCGAAAGAGGATAATTACTATGAACCTTTGTGAAAAGCATTTAAATAATTTTCTGATTTGTGTTGTTGTATTGTGGTAAACTCTTGACGCGCGGAAAACGGTGGAGGTGTTATATTTAGACAACTCAAGTTGCACTGCCTGACCCACTTTCGGAGTTAGTGAAAGTTGCCAAACGTAGCTTATAGCGCTTTTAGGTTGGTTTTGAAATTGCTGTTTTTGAAATGTACAGCAGGCAACATTTTTGTTTTTTTCAAAATGTACAGTACAGGGTGGGCAAAAAGTAAACGTCTTCTTGATTGCTTTTCTGCAATTATGGCTGAAATTTCGGGACGGTATTGACAAATACTGGATCGTTCCGGTAAGAAAATTATTCTACTTTCATCACTGCGTATAACACCTGCAAATGCTTTTATATTTTAATGACAATGGGTTAGGATATTTTTTCTTTGAAAACTACATCAAGTTGTAGAAAATTAACACAGTTGCCTGATCAAATGAGACAAATACAGCTTCAAAGTTTAGTAGTGAAGGTAGTGATCTTTGCCCTAGCTTTGATCATGTTCACTGCCTTCCCTGAATGGAGGTGTTAAGTCGTCGAGGTGGCCGAATATATCTGCAAGGTAGCTTATGCCAGAGACATAATGAACTAATTTTCAAGGTGCTCTGCCACTACCTCCGTGTCTCAGAAACTGCTCGATTTCTTTGCGCAGCTTACCAACACGAATAAGCACTCGAACGCAGGATAGCAACGGCACTTTCGTGTAATAAAGAAGCACACCGTGTTGAGCTTAAACTCCGTTAAAAAACTCTAAACAGACCGTGATTCAAGGCTTGGCCTCTGACAAAGTTCACTGCACTCACAACAATCGACAACACATCTTTAAAATTTTCAGGCCGTATATGCCTAAAAATGTTGGTGCTTCGTACCCCCTGTTTCGGTGTTTGGTACCCCCAAGGGGTACGTGTACCCCCGGTTAGGAACCAGTATCAAGTTAAATTGCATAGCGTACCGTTAAAGTTTCTTCAAAGCACTTTGATTGTCATACATTATTACGTCATAATAAAGCTTTGAGCAAAATTTTAGAACGCAAGGTTTTGGAAAAACGTTTTACTGTACATGTTTAATAAAATGTCAAAAGCTTTTTAGACTGAGTTGGCAAACACATATGTACAGTAATATCTAAGTTAAGTTCGCACCCGTTTAAGTTCGCATCCCAGTTAAGTTCGCACAAAGCTATGAAAAAATCTGGATTCAACTTTTTCAGCAATTTATTGGCATTTACAGCAAATCAAACGTGACAACTGGTCATAAAAATGTTAAGCGCAAAACATTATGTTGCTAAAGTTCGCGATTTCATATAATTGTTCAGCAAGTTCGTTTGCTTTCAAAATGGTTAGTGAAGGTGGAAGGGGCAGTTTGCTCGGTGCATGTTACCAATCCAAAGAAATGTCTTACTATCCAGCTCTGTTAATCTGCAGACAGACGCACTAACTTTTTTTGTGTGTGTCTTCAGACATTAGGGCAAATAACGTTTGCACACAAATTCCCGCTTCGCACAGACTTTCCTACAACAGCCTCACTCCGTACTATCGTGCGATGTTTCGTTGACTTGGATCAGTTAGATGATTTTACTCAAAATGACTCAATGAAACGCTTGGCTTTGCCTAACATTGTTTGTGAAGTGAATAGCATAATGTAAGTGAATCATCAATCAGTCTCCAAAAATTAGCCCTAATGATCAGCATCTGTTTGCTAAAGCAGTTAAAAGCACAACTGCTAAGTTCGCACCTACCACATAAGTTCGGACAAACAGCTCAGATTCAAGTTGCGAACATAACCGGGAGATTGCTGTACTTTCATACTGTTACTATTTTAGTAGACAGCAGCCAGGTTTGAAAAGTCACCCTCCGATAAAATCGGTAAGCTGCACGATGACTTGGCCTTCTATGAAGAACGCCATGGATGCTAGTAGTTATGCTTCATCTCGTTCTCTCACGCTACTGACATCGCACGTTCATTCAGACTTATAGTGCAACTTCACCGTTTAATGCACATTGGGAAATGGACAAAATTTTTCGCCAAGTTACTCTTCAAGACAAATAACCTATGTGGAAGCGAAAGCGGTAGAATTTTCGCGCTTCCACTTCCACAGAAAAAGGACAGCTTCCGCTTCCACATCCCTGTGTAACACAAGATGCGACCCCTGTAGGGTGGCATCGTAATGTGCTTTAGATTCACTAGGTAACACGAATGCATGGGTTCTCATTACTGAATCTGCGACCATTCTCGCAGAAGCTATGTCTGGTTAACAGACCCTATTAATTGCCCGTTTACTACTCATTTCTCAACGGTAGAGAATATACACACCAGTAAAGCACATAATTCTTAGGTTTACAGCTTTTATTCGTCACGACATATATGTTCAATTAAAACAAAATAGTACTCACCAAAGTATGATGTTTCATAATATTCAAGCACTTCTCGACATGTTACAACGCTCACATAGTTTCATATCTTAATTCTGTTCGTTATGGTTTGCGATAAGGAGATCAACAATCTATTCGGATCGGTTCCCCTATTCAAGCAATTTTGCTTATACAAATAAGACTCAATTTTCTGTGTCTCGATAATCTTCACTTGGTAAAACTACTCGACTGTATTAATTATACGTGTTATCAAATATTTTTACTCCAGTGCATACTACCTTAATAAAATTACACTCAGCGGGTACGTACGCATTCAATGTACTGATACTGAACTGATATCGTCATGCTTATGTTTCACTGCTAGAGAGTTGCGTTTCGTTCTGCGCGGCAAGGAGTGATAGTTCAGGCGGAAGTTTATCATTAATTTAAATTTCGAATGTTGCTGTTTTCAGTCGAAAGTAAGTTCAGGGGTTGATTCGGAGAAGGACCAAAGTAGTTTTAATGACCACTGCTAAGCTGGGATCGATCCAAGCGGATTGCAAAGGGATGCAATCGACATGCCGAGCAGGAACGGGTGCACATCAAGATGAACACGCGTGCTGAGAAGATGCAAGTGATTCTCACCCAAGTGTGGCTCGGTCACGGCGGTGTATAAGGAAGCATTGCTCACCAAAAGGGAGCATTGCTCACCTTTTATACGGCATCCCGAGGTGGTAAGCGGAAGAAGGTAAAACCTTCAACGGCTGAAGAGAGTAAGCCAATTGACTGGACTTGGACTAGTACAGCAAATTAACGGAGATAAGTTCTAGTCATAAACACGTTTTAATCCTGAACAACTTGCCTGAAAAAAACTACGCTAGTACAGTACAACATTTATAATTTAAACTGACAGAACTTCACTTTCATAATCTGGTTCTCACAAAACAAACTGGCAAAACTTCCTTCTCATGATCTGAATTTCATAAAATAGTCTGACAGAACTTCGTTCGGACAAGCCACTTTCTGTACTTTAAACTGACAGGGATTAACCCGGACAAGCCAGTTTCTCCTGATCAGTACTGGCGCTTAGGCTCCCGTAACGACTTAACAGTGACCCCCCTGGGGCTAAACGGCGGAGCGAGTCTTGAAAAAGACTGACTTTTGGTCCAAATGTGGCTGTATTTATACTTGATGGTTGCTTCAGAGTTTGTCAACACCCCTTTATTCCAGATGTTCTAATTGGTTGCTGCTTGTTGAATCTTCTGATGATTGGCTGATATCAAAAGCTTCTGGAACCTTCAGGTGCTTGGGCTTTCAAGTTCTCGTCATCAGTTCATGTTACGTTTCCTGGTCGTGTCTGACCTTTACCTAATTTTAGCTAATTGTCTTGTGACTTCTGCTGACGTTGGGTGACGTTTTCACCGGGGTGACTTGAAGTTAGTGTCCCAAGATAACATTTTTCAATCAAGTCAGCTGACTAATAATCAGTTTTGATTGGTTGTAATCTTTTATCTTGGTTCTGACTGCCTCGGATTTGAGGTCTTTTCAGCAGGTTTGTTTTCTGTGTAAAGATGAGTTGTTTCAGGCAAACTTGCCGGTAACACCTGTAAGCAAACCCAAGTTGCTTCAGGGCTTCATTAGCCCTGTGCACTTTATTGTTGTCATGGAAAACACATCGAATCCACGGTGCCAACTGATTCACAAGTAAATAGTAATGACAAAAAATGAAAGTTTCCCGCTGAACTTCAGCCTAGCTGCATATGTAAAGAAGGCAGAAAAAATAGGAAAAGTAATGACGAGAAGGGTGCTAACAAGTAGAGAAAGCAAGATCCATAATCGAGAATTAAAAACAAGACCCCTTTCAGTTTGTGAGTATTTGATTGTGATGTTCAAGGTATTTTATTGTTCCTTATTGTTATAATAAGCATTTTACATCATTTTCTCTCATTTTATATTGTTGGAAGCAAATGTGAGGAGTGGAAAGAGGAAGCAGTTTGATGGCTGGCCCCGGGCGACATTAACATCGCTACGCCACTGCAGTAGAGCATGCGGTGGGATATCACCTCGCTGGTTCAAGTGTAAACCTAATTTGTGCCAAAAAAGTCTATTACTCTAATAGGTCTAAATATTTTTTTCTTTGCGTCAACAGCAGAATCACGATCAACATTTTTAAAACTTGTTTTGGACAGTTTGGAAAGTTTGGATGGATGAAAAATTAGTTACAATTTTGCTTTTTGAAATTCAAAGTAGCGCTTTCGTTACTTTAAATCTCTAAATATATCACCTCTCAAGTCTAAATCTTTGGAGAATTATTAATAAATTACCTGTCGTGTGAGGAGAAGAGTAATTAGGAAATGCGTAGGAAACGTTGCAAAAAATGGCAAAGCTTTGTTAGCCAAAATACACCAAATATGTGGCGAATAAATTTGAGTATCAATGCAGATGCCCAGTGTTAAAATAAAAAGAATGTAGTGAAACCGGGAAGTGGCATATAGTAAAAAACTTTACAAGTTTGTTACTTCATTGGCAAGTGATATAAACGACGAAACACCTTGGCAAATAATTTAATCGTGGAAAGCAACCTTTCCTGTGGAGTTACCACTTTACCGTGCTGTTTTGACCAGTGCTGTGTGGCGGCAGGTAGATGGCGCCACATGTAAATAAATGGTCACCGCTAGAGGGTGCCCATAAGTTACAAGTCACTGTGATAGTCACCTCAAGCGAATTATCGCAGTTCACTTATCCCTATATAACGATAGTGCAGCCTAGTGGTAGTAGAGTGAACTCATCGAGGGAGCTCTATTGCTGCTGGTTGCTTTCCTGTTAGTTAATGCCCCGAGGCCCGAATTGCCATCTTTCTCTTGTGCTTGCCTCAGTAGTTCAAGGCGATGCAGTCTACTGCAACGAATGGCGCCCGATAAAGGACCTGAGAGAAAGGCCATAAGCCCCTCTCAGTAACATCCTCCGTTGAAGATCGTCTTGAACCAAAGGGTAAGGATCGAACTTGTGAATTGAGAGTTAAAGTATGGATGATAGGTGATAGAACTTCAAGCTAATTGAGAGAGAAGTGATGTGGCGGCAGGTAGATGGCGCCACATGTAAATAAATGGTCACCACTAGATGCTGCCCACAAGTTACAAGTTACTGTGATGGTCACCACAAGCGAATTATCGTAGTTCATTTATCCCTATATATTGATAGTACAACCTAGTAGTAGTAGAGTGAACTCGCCGAGGGAGCTCAACTGCTGCTGGTTGCTTTCCTGTTAGTTAATGCCCCGAATTGCCATCTTTCTCTTGTGCTTGCCTCAGTAGTTCAAGGCGATGCAGTCAACAGCAGGCTGTAAACACTCACCTGCATTGACTGTGCTTGTTTTGAAATGAAAAGTAATGATTCGCCTCTTCTCTACTTTCTCAAATAACATACGCCAACTTCAATACTAGGTAGGAGACCAGAACATGGGAGTTTCATCAGGGCACCACCTCCCGTCCTTATACAGAAGGGTTGGTATTGTTTTGTAACGAACAAAACAATTTAAATTTTTCTGAGTCAAAACAAATTTATTTAAGCATGGCAACGGCAAACACCTCGATGTTCAATTGATTTATCGACATTTTTCGAGTGAAAAATGCGTAGATCCTCTCAACGCTGCCAACATTTACAATGTCCATGCATTTCTTCATAGAATTTGTAAATAAGGCCATAGGTTTGAGGTTGTAAATTCCTAAGAGGAAAGTGAAAATGAACGTTTGCAGTATTTGGCGGTTTCCAAAAACTTCGGATGATTTTTATTATCTTGATATTTGACAATGTGCCAGATATCTTGTTGCAGCATTAATCAAGCAGATAGCTTTAATTACCATCAGACAAATGTGAGGTCTCGAGTCTCGAACTTCCAGGTCTCGGTCTCGTCTCGAAATTTGAGCCAGGTCTCGGTCTCGACTGCATCACTTGTAACATATATTCATATCTTTGACAGCCTTGCTTAATGTAATTAAAACCAGCACGACTTTTTTCTGAAGCAGTGATAGCGTGACTCGTGTCAATCTCGACTCGAGTCACAACTTTTGGAGACTCGAGTCACGTTGAGAAACGGTGGTGACTCGACTTGAGTCACGTTTTTTACCGAATTACCATTGGAAGGTTCCTTTGGCCGAGTAGCTGAATAAGCGGTACGCTAAGCACTTTCATATACAAGTTCGCTGATGTAGGTAGCTCCATCCCTTTGAAGAACAGTGGCGTAGCCAGCCCAAAAATTTTGGGGGAGGCCAAAATGTTTGATTTTAGGCGAACAACACTATTTTGTTTCAAAGCACAAAATGAGTATATTTTCTAAAAATTTGGAGGGGGGATGGCTCCTTTGGCCCCCTCTGGCTACGCCTATGTTGAGGAATTGCAACCTGTTGTATTGTGAATTATGATTCCCTTTAAACCTGAATGATCCTCTTCTAGTTCACCCAGATGTTTCCAATTGTACCCAAATATTTCTAAATAGCCTGTACCCAAATGTTAATGAAGCTGTTCCACTCTGAAGACCGAGTGTTAGTAGTCATCAGCATGGGCGTCAGCAAAATTTTTCCAGGGCGGGGGGGAGTCAACATTTTGCTTATCCCTTTTCAGGCTGCGAACGATGCAATGCAAATGGACCTTCACAAAACGCTTTCTACACCACAAAGAAAATTTTGTGGAAGCACACGCTCCGTTCGCATTTTACGAAATCACATTGAGGTGGAGTAGTATTCGAGTTTGCGAAGAGGTTGTACTTTTTGTCATCCTTTACAGCTTTTGCTGAATTGGGGTATCATCCAATATTTTTATTATTGTGAACGAGACAACTGAGTGTGAATTGGACTTAATCAACAACTACGTTTGCGGTGCTCACATTGGTCTGTGCGGGTTGATCCTCAGTTCTCAAAATTTGATCTGAAATGTTTTCTACACTTTGGCTATCAGAAATGCGTTGTCTTTTCATGAACTATTTATTATCCATTTTTCGAGCACTTTCTAAGAATAAGTCATAATTTCAGAATAATCAACGGCCAGAACATCAGTAGCAGTGAAAAAACACGAAAGTTTAAACACTCGCAAAACTCTTTCAAGCAATAAGTAGACTTGTAAGTTGACGACTATCAAACAACTTACTAAAGTTATAACACCACGCAGGCTTAAAAATTGCGCAGATGAATTATGAAAACTCGCCAGTGCAAATACAGCTCTGAACTTGTTCACTCAGAAATCAGAACTAAACCTTCTGTATATTTCCACAAGCCTGCAAACATAACAAGCCACGCAGTGTGTAAAAAGAAGACTGTATAAGCGTAGTTTGATTAAACCAGTGTGGTCCAACTATAGGCACTCGGGCTGCATGTGGCTCACCACAGCGTTTTCAGTGGCCCGCGGAGGCATTCAGAAAAAAAAACTTCAAGTTTAAAATTTGTTGAAAAGCGTGTGAGGTTACATTTGTTTCATTGAATTGCTTGCGCTGGATAAACTGTATTTGGACAAGTCAAGAACAACGAACGATACCTTTTCTGTGTATCATTATTGTTTTATTTACTTTACGATAACCTCTGCTGGGGCACTTGACTGAGTAACTTCTGTTTTTTTCGGTGCCCCGTCGTTCGTTGTCTTGGAGAGAAGCCTACTGGGCAATGAACTCAATACCGCCAAATAAATCTGTTTATCTATCATCTAAGCGAGACCTTCTCAAAGCGGCTCTTCTTGAGCCAAATTATTTGCCTATCCCTGCAATAGGTGTTGTGATCGTGCAAACGGTAATCATGTAATGCGTTGAAGGTAATCAGCGAATCGGCGTACTTCGTCGATGGCATGAACGTGCCTTGTCTAATCTACGTTCCTTCGCGTCTGCTGATTAGCAATCATCCACAGTACTTTAGTGAGCACCTTGCCTCTCCTAGGCATTCTACAATTGGGTTCGAACCGTTCGTGTTTGTATTGTGTACTACGAAAAATACAACAATAGGTAATTACTGTAGAGCATAACAACTTTTACTAAAAACGTAGACTACAATACTAACGGTATTAGAGACTGCATATAGCAGGCGTGGACAAACTGCGGCTCTTTGAGCTTTCCGAAATATTATATATTAGTTCTTTATTTTTTATTTCTATTGCAAAGTGTAGAAATATTGTAAAATGGTACTGTGGTAGCTAGCGTGCCGTATAGTATTATTTTTGCAAGCTGTTCAAAAAGATTATGATGTCACAGAAGCGTATATTGCAAATAAATTCGTGTTTTTAGATTTTTATGTTGCAGCTCTTTGTAACTTGGGTTTTGCGATATGCGGCTCATACATAGAGCAAGTTTGACCACCCCTGGCATAGAGTTTCTGGAAATTAGCCAGCAAAGATAGCTTTCCCAAAACGAAACATTTCGCACTAAAAATGCGCTCGACGTTTGGAAACATACATGCGTGAGAGTAGGCTACGTACATTTTCTACGATGAAGCAAGTCAAATCTACAATAAAAACAAACTGAACGGCAGACGAAACACTGGACAATACTTTTAGACTTGCTTGCTGCCACTAATTAGGAAAGATAGTGTCAGAGAAGCCTCGACTACAGACATCCCACTAATAGGGATTTGTAATGAATTGCTGCTGTGTAATAATTTCAGTGATGCACTGACGTACCTTCCCTTTCCAGTTTTAAATGTTGTGAATATGTAGTTTTATACATCATTTTATCGAAAGTGGCCCGCAAATTGTCACGTTTTTGTAAGAGTCCGTAGGTGAAGGTAGTTGGCCCAAGCTGGATTAAACTATTCACACAGGCACATTGGACACACAAGGTTGATTTCTCAGTTTTGAGTGGGAAAAACCAAATTTTACCACTTTTGGTCCCCGCTGGAAAAAAAATCCTTCCAACGCCCAGCACTCAGTCTCACACTAGGAATGGATATTTCAAACTTGTGGTTGCATTTCTGTACATTCACTCTGGCTTCTTTTCACATTGTATAAAACTACGTGGCTCATCGCTACTAGCAGTCACTACCTCGCTGCACTATCTGCCAAGAATCCAATCTGCGTTCAATAGCAAGCAGCAACATGCGGCGAAACCAGTGTTGCCAGACGGTTGTCACACAAAACTGCTAGATTCTGCTAAATGGTGTCACAAAAGCTGCTAGAAAAATATTGTCACAAATTTTCCGCTAAAATCTGCTAAAAGTAGTTAAATTCTGCCAAAAAGTTTGCCATTTCTGAGGTGCAACTTTTAAAGTTACATACCAATTTTTCGCCTTGCACCTTCACTACCACTGGACAAAGGCAAAAAATGTTCGTCTTCGCCACCACACTTTCTGGCCCACAAAATTTTTCCGTCGTCATTTCGAGCAACATAATTGCAGCTTACCTTCTTTTCGTATAAAACACAATTTCGTATAAAACACAATTTTTAACAATCTCTTTCAAATAGCCGCGTGTGTTGATACAGTAGAACAATGCTGAGTGATAAACAGACTGAGTATAGCCTCAGCCCCAACAACTGTTTCAGGAATATAGTCGTTTAACCTAACGTGCTCACTAAGCACAGAAGCAAATCCTTTAAGCTTACCCAAGCCATCTAGTTGCTTGTTATTATAACACAATTATCTGCTTGAAGCAGCTTCGCTGCGTCATAAAAAAAATTCCAAATAATTGAAAGCAGGTGGTTGTGCCTAGTCCTGATGTTGCCCAATTTATAGTGTAATGAAGAAGTTGAAGTATTTTTTGAGAAAAACTGTTGAAACAACTTTTGGTCCGAATTTGTTACCTGCCAAACGGTTTTTAAAATCCTGCTAGAAAAGCAGCTAACTGCTAGGTTGAAAATTTTACAGCTAACAGCGAGAAAATCCTGCTAGATTTAGCAGCAAATCAGCTAAAATGGCAACACTGGGCGAAACGCCATATCGTAACTCGAAGTAAACCATGTTATTGTTACGCAATAAAGACCAACAGCAGAAGAATCCACTGTCAAGCTTGGCCACGCAAAGGAGCGGACACGAGTGCACTGCAAGCTCACTACCAAGAAAAGTAGGGCTGCGTTTTTGAAAACATGTTGAAAACATAAACGAGATTTATAGGTTTACGTTGCAGTACCTACGGCTAGAATGGCACATTGACAACGGCATGATAAAGTCAGCTACAAGCTTGCGTGTTGAACCTGGCTGCACACTGATGCCTGGTCTCGTCGATGTGGGGTTTGGGTTTATTATGGCTGGGGTGTTTGAGTTACCCACCCAATCTCTGGGTACTAAAGATAAACCGGTTGAGGTGCCACTGTGAACCAGTCGTCCATCTGTGAAAGAACCGCGCTTCTCCCAAGAGCTTTACGTTTTTTGAAATTAAAACAAGTGGACCATCAGCCAAAGTTTTGTTTTTGCGACCTTCCGAACTCTGAGTTTGCAGTGGTCCGCTGAGGACGCAGAGCAGTGGTGCAATAACAGAAACGCCATACATCTTCTGCGCAAGCTTGACTTGATCACCTTGTTTGAAAGCGTGGACAGTGAGTTAACAGAAAAAATAAACGCTATTTGAAATGGCAACACTGGCACTGACAACCGGTCGGGCTTGGACAGGTTTTGTGAGCCGCGAACCACGCATCCAAGTGTTCCTTGTGACCGCCATGTTTGCACTTGAAACAGAACGTTGTTCGGCCCTGTAAACAAAACGTGTTTTATACGCAGTATCTATCGAAAGAAATCCTTCGCCAGCAATGCATAAGACGCTATGACGTTTGCCGAGTATGTATTTCGTCTCCTGAGCAGGCATCATCCGTGCTCGTGCAAATAGAATCCATTTTTATGCTGAGAATTTTTATGTAATTCACACAAATAATCGAGCGCAACAAAATTTTCAGCACTGGCAAGTTATCCAGCCATTACTTCCACCAAGCAATTTCCGACCATGGAAAGAGCAACATATGTTGAGGTCTCGTGTGTTCGGCGAATCCGCACACTTGCCTACATCTACCGATATCGGAGCAATACGCATCGCGATCCCACGAATACCATGATCGAAGTTTTGTATCGCGTTGTACGCCGCCCAAGCAAATCATTCACAGAAATGCAGCGAACCAACAGATTCAGGTGACGAAAAACTAAAATTTGTGCTGTAATCGATTAATCAGCGAAAATGCCGATACGTCTGTTGGAAGAGTCTTGAATAAACCGAGATATTATAAACTTTTTTGTTAAAAAAGTGAAAACATTCGAACGAAGAACCGTAACTGTACACACGAAACGCCGTAACCATTTATCCGCAGCCTTCTAGAAGTGCCAGTTTATTTCTCTAAGGCCATAGCCACAAAAAGTGTGAGCTTTATTCATTGCTTCGTTGCCACATGAGGGCAACAGGTTATGACCTATTTTTTATTTACCGTTTTTCTCTGTGTCTTTTCTTCTTTCATGCAAGGCACTGGTTGTTCAAGATTACGGTTTTTGGCCTTTACGCTCTCACAAAGCTTTTTTCATGCAGCAACATGAAGTGGGAGGGTATAAGTTGGTTTCAGCATTTTTACCGCTAAGCCAACAATTAAATGCACCACGTACTTCGCTCAACTTCACAGGATCTACATCAGTGTTTCCCAATCTTTTTTTGGCTAGCGCCCCCTTTTCTGACAAACAAATTTCTATCGCCCCCCTACCATGCTTTGCACACATATCAACACAATTTTTCGTATTGTATATTTGGGATGTTTGAAAATGATTAAGTTAGAGTGAATGATTTGGAAACTGTTAGAGTTCACGAAGGGCTCGATTTCGTTTGAACAGCATTAAAGTTGGACAAGAAGGTGAAGATTGCTGATTTGGCTTTAATGAGGTTAACACCATCACCCTGAAATTGCAAATTAACTTCATTGAACTTCGTGAAGATATCTGTGGACTGTGACAGCCAGGATACTATGTCTATGACACCCTTTGACAGTCACCTTCTGTATGCAGCAACAGGCGTACAAACTCTCTTCATCATTATCCGAGTGCACCACATTGCCTAAACTTTGCAGAACACTTCTAAACCCTTTGGTGTCCTTTGATCAATCAAGCCATTAATACTCTGCCACATTTTTAGTAAATTGAGTTCGGAGCAATGCAGGATTGGATTTAATCTGCATATTTTAAAAGTTTTTGAACTTAGCCGTGACACTTGCAGTCGTCCACTGGCTCTACCATCTCTCTCTCTCCCTGGATTTCCTTGGCGCTGCTCAAGCTAAAGAGCGTTCTGAAACACACTTCTGTTTTCCAGAATCTTTTCGATTCCCTTTAGGTAACTTATTCTTGTTGACACCTGACACTATCTGTAAAAAAATATAAATTGCCTTCCTACTTTCGAACTGAACTCGTACAAGGTTATTATTATATTTGCGATCATTAAACCACTCCATCCAAAATTAGCTCACGCTTTGGTTACAGGCTGAGTCTAACTGCAAGCGTGCATTCTCAAACCTGACCGGTGATAGTCACTGCAACGAAACGGGCATTATTAAGTAGCAGTTTGCCCGTGCCAAGAAGTACAGCTGACGAAAATTCCAGTCATAATCATTTAATTATAGAGAACAGTTTTACTGTGCAGCTTACCTTTAGTGATGGAAACTGCAGTTCATCAATTTATCTCCTAGCATTTCACCTCTGTTTTGTTTCCAAAACGCAAAGTTTTTGTTTACAAATTACATGCATACATGTTTGTTG